>MDTC01012681.1_pt1 | contig 20945 bp, 16 predicted proteins | sample 811181 | NCBI WGS metagenome assembly MDTC01 (sample SAMN05326644, study PRJNA326480) | marine metagenome | isolation source: seawater | place: Pacific Ocean: North | collected 2011 | reverse complement strand
TCGCGGCCTGCACGCCCACCACCTCCAGCATTGGGAGAACGGCGGCCTGACCGAGCTGGACAATCTCGTCCTCGTCTGTCCGTACCATCACCGGCTGCACCACGCCGGGGGCATCACCCTCACCGGGCCCGCGCACCAGCTCGTCGTCACCGACGCCGACGGCCAGCACCTGACCAACGCCTCTCTGGCCCGCCCGCCCACACAACCCCCACCAGCGGTCGCCCCCTGCAAGGGGCCGACCGGTGAACGCGCCAACTGGTGGTGGTACGAACCCTTCCAACCCCAACCACCACCGACAAACTAGGCGGGCGTGCTGACCTGCCACCCGATGTCGGGGTCGACGGCAATCCCTGTAACGTCGACGGCCTCGAACCACTGCAGCGGAATCTCGGACAGTTCACGCTGCATGCCGGTGAGATCGATGCCCTCCCAGCCGTTGCTCATTCCGACGAGATTAATCCCGTCCTGGCCCGGTCCGCCCGAATCGAAGATGACGGCGCCGTGCACCTGCAATGCGCGCAGCACCGCCTGAGTGGATTCGGCATAGTCGCTGAGGTCAACGTCCTCGCGCAACCGGAACACCATGCCCATCGGCACCCCATCCGCCCCGCTACCATCGCCGGCGCGAGCCGGCCAGACATACCCGGCGCCAAGGTCTTTGGCGATCGTGATCCCCAGCATGTGGTCGATGTAGCCGCGTTCGATCTCGTCGGGCCGCACCATCAACGGCACCTGCGGAAGTTTCGCCGCGTTGGCGAAACCGATCTCGGGGTACAGCGCTGAACTCATGTCATAGTGCACACCGCCCTGGGCGATCCACGCCGAGCCCCAGATCGACCGGTAGACAGCGTTACCCAGGATGTCGAGGACACCGGCGCCCGGCAACTCCACACCATTGGCGACATTGATCAACTCCTGCGAGACGCAGGTGCCCTCCTGGAACACGAACAGATGGCGATCCCACGCCGGATACGACGGCATACCCTCGACCAGCGGGCGGTCCGGTATCGCGTAGGGCCGATCATCGATGCCGGGCCCTGTGGTCGAGTAACCCCGGTTGAAAATGACTGTCTCCGTGGGGTGATCCGGGCCTACCACATTGACCGGGATTCCCGCGGTGCTACCCATCCACTCATTGCCGCCCCATCGGGCTTTCATGGTGGCGCCCCGGCTGCCGCCGAGAATCTCGACCCACTCGTCCGACTCGGACAGCGCCGCCAGGGAGCGGATGTCGGCGTGGTAGATGGTGTCGGCCGGCATCATCGTGCAGCCACAGAACGTTGACTGCGGCACCGTGGCGGGTGACTGGGTGTCGGGCGCGATCGTGACGCTGACCGTCACCGTGGTACTGCCGCCGTGACCATCGGAGATCGTCACCCCGAAAGTGTCGGACCTGCGGGCCGGGGCGGAGTAGACAGATCCGGCGATCAGGCGCGCCATCGCGTTGGGCGAGTAGGTGATCAGGCCATCCGTGCTGACCTCGACCGTGCCCTTGGTGGTGACGGTCGAGCCGCTGTAGGTCAGGGAGTCACCGTCGGCGTCGGTCCCGATCACCATGCCGGTGACGACGCCACTGACGGCATCGGGACTGTTCACGGTGGCGTTGCCCGTCGGCGCGGCGTTCGCCGGGCTGATCGCGACCGTCACCGGAATCTCGGTAACCGCACCGAACACGTCGGAGACGGCTACCCGGAACGTGTCGGTACGGTCGCCGACGGACGCATCGATCGACGAGGCGGCGTGACGGGCAGTCGCGGTCGGGGTGTAGGTGAACGTTCCGTTGCTATGAACGTTGACAACACCTTTGGCGGTTTGACTGGTCGACGCGACGAAGGTCAGACGATCCCAGTTCGGGTCGAAGGCGTTGGCCTTTCCGGTCACGGCGCCGGTGCCGACGACCGGCGCGTTGACCGTGACGCCGCGGGCGCGGGGGGCGCTGTTCAGCGGGACGACCGTGGTGGCCACAGTCGAGGACGTGACACCGCCGTGGCCGTCGTTCACCGTCACCACGAAGCGATCGGAGCGCGCGAACGGCAGGAACCTGGCCAGCAGGCGCGAGAAACTGGTGGGCGTGTAGGTGAACACCCCGGCACCGTCGCCACTGACACGGCCGAACCTGGACCGGCCTGCCGTGTAGGTCAGCGCGTCGCCGTCGGGATCTTGGCCTGCCACCGTGACGGTTGTGACGCCGGTCAGCGGGTCGGGGTCGTCCACGGAGGTGGTGACTATGGGCGCGGCGTTGGAAACGTCGGCGAGGGCGGGTTCGGCGATGACTTCGTCGACCCGGGCGGCTTCGCGCCGTCCCGCCACTGGAGCTGAGGCGATGAGTTGCGCCTGCACGGGAAGCCGGTCACCGCTGTCCCCGTCGACCGGTTCCTCCGAGACAGGCCTGCCGGCCAGCTCAACGTCGGTCCGAAGGGTGACAGCGTCATGAGCGACAGCGTCGCCCTCGCCGGCGTCGACATCCGAAGAGTGGTCGGTGTCGTCATCGCCGGGGTCGTCCACGCCCTCGCCGGCGTCTGCAAGGTCTTCGTCGCCCAAGCTGTCATCACCGAAGTCGCCGTCACCGAGGTCGTCGTCAGCGAACGCGTCGTCATCCGTCGCGTCCGGTTCATCGGTGCCGGGTTCGTCAGTGTGGGCGCGCGCCGCGCTGCCCGCGGCGGATTCATCGTTCCGGGACGCTGCACTGTCCGCGGCAACGCTGTCGGCTGCGGCGGCGTCGGTAGCGGTGCTGTCCGCCGCGGCGGATCCGGCCCCGCCGAGAAGTACCGCGGCGCCGACACCGGCTGAGACCGCCACCCCGGCGACCCACCCGACATGTTGCTGCACGACCATGGGGACCCCCTCCCACTGGGCCTGAGGTTAGCCCTGCAGTTAGCCGAGCAACGCCGAATGACCAAATCGGCGGCGACACCCCGCGCTGATCACCGCCCACCGCCGATGTTTAACATGTGTCAACTAAGCCGATCTTCGATGGAGGACCATGCCGAGCTGGATCGCCGACCTGGTACGACTCGACGGTGAGGGCCAGACCTTCCGCAGCTCCGCGACGTTCGGTGCTGGTGGCCGACTCTTCGGCGGCCTGATTGCAGCCCAGGCGCTCGCCGCGGCAGGGGCGACGGTGGAACCAGACCGGCTACCTCAGTCACTGCACGCCTACTTCATCAAGGGCGGCAAGGTCGGCGTCGACGTCGAGTACGTCGTCGAGCTGACCCGCGACGGGAAGTCGTTCAACACCCGCCGGATTACCGCCAGCCAGGATGATGTGCCGATCTTCGAGATGCTCGCCTCGTTTCACCGGGCCGAGACGACCACCGACTGGCAACGCCCCGGCTCGCCGAGCATCGCGCTGGCGGGCGCGACATTGGCGAACCCGCTTCCCGAGCAGTGGGCCGACCACTTCGAGATCCGATCCACCAAGACCGTCGTGGACAACTGGCCTATTCAGCCGATGTGGTTCCGCAGCCGCGAACCCATCGAGGACGACCCGCTGGTGCGGGCTTGTGCGCTGACCTTCATCTCCGACGTGGGTTTGGTGCCGACCGCCCGGCCACCCGGGGAGGAGCTCCCCGGCGGCGGGGCAGCCAGTCTCGACCACGCGCTGTGGCTGCACCGGCCCTTCGACCCGCAGCAGTGGCATCTCTACGACGCGGAGGCCATCAGCCACAACGACGCCCGCGGGCTGGCGCGCGGCTCGATCATCGGTGAGGACGGAACCCTGGTCGCCAGCGTCGCGCAGGAGTCACTGTGGCGGCTGTGAACCTCGGGCTTGCTCGGTCTCGCGGTTGACCTTTCCCTTGCCGGCGCTGCGGCGGTCCCACTCGGCGAGCACCTCCTCGGAGGTGGGCGGGCTGAGCAGACTCCCGATGACGAACACCAGCAGCCCGGCCCCCAGACCTACATAGATCGGTTCGTTGGCGTAGATGTCGCCCAGCACGATCATCGTGGCGAGCGTCGCGACGGTGCCGACCGCCATCGCCGCCACCGCGCCCACATTGGTGCCGCGCCGCCACAGCAAGCCACCCAGGATCGGCACCAGCAGCCCTCCGACCAGGATCGCGTAGGCGACCGTGAGCGCGGCCACCACGTCTAGAAGGATGCAAGAGATGGCCACCATCACGAGTCCGAAGCCCAGCACGTAGTAGCGATTGCTGCCGACTTCGTCATCGTCCGCGTCGGTGGGCGTCTGCTTGAGCAGCCGCGCGACGATGCTGTGCCGGAAGACCGTTGCGGTGGCGATCAGCGCACCGCTGGACGTCGACATCACCGCGGCCAACGCCGCCGCCAACACCAGGCCCGCCAACACCGCGGGTAGCTGCAGGGAGACGAGCTCGGCGAACGCGTCATCCCGGTTGTCCAGCGCCGGTAGCAATGCCTGGGCCGCGGTGCCGACCAACGCGCCCGCCACCCCGTACGCGAGGCAGTACACCCCGGCCGCTGTGCCCGACCACCGCGCCACCCCGGGGCTGCGAGCCGTGAACACCCGCTGCCAGATGTCCTGCCCGATCAGCAGACCGAACGAGTAGATGACGAAGTAGGTCAGGATGGTCTCGCCACCGATCGCCGTCAGGGACAGCGCGTCGTCCGGCACGGCGTCGGCGAGACCGGAGAACCCACCCACCTTCGACAGCACGATCGGCAGCAGGATGAAGAAGATGCCGACCGTCTGGATCAGGAACTGGACGAAGTCGGTCAGCGTGATCGACCACATCCCACCCAGCGTGGAGTAGATGATCACCACGCCGCCGCCGATCAGAATCGCCGGAACGCGGCCGATGTCGAACAACGCGCTGAAGATCGTGCCGTAGGCGATGGTCGAGGTCACCGACAGCATCAGGGTGTAACCCCACATCACCACCCCGGACAGCACGCTGGAACCCGGGCCGTAGCGCAGTTCGAGCATCTGGCTGACGGTGTAGACCCGCAGCCGTTGGATCCGCCCGGCGAACAGCAGGCTCAACGCGATGATCCCGACGCCGATGGCGACCACCAGCCACATGCCGGAGATGCCGTACTCGTAGCCCAGGCCGACGCCGCCGATGGTGGAGGCGCCGCCGAGCACTACGGCGGCCATCGTGCCGGAGTAGAGCAGCGGGCCGAGTCGGCGACCGGCGACCAGGAAGTCGGATTCGGTCTTGGCGCGCTGGCGACCCCAGAAACCGAACGCGATCATGCCGAGTAGGTAGATGACGACGACCGCGATGTCCATGGTCGCGCTCCTCTCCGATGTCAGCGGATGTCGAAGTGGATGACGGTCGGTCCCGCTGCGCCGAGGGCCGAGGTGATCAGGTCGGGGAGGTCGGCGACCGAGGTGGTCCGTTCGCCGCGGGCGCCCATCGCGACCGCCAGCGCGGCGAAGTCGGGGCTGTTGAGCTCCACACCGATGGGGGCGATGTCGCGGCTGCGTTCCTGGTCCAGGATCTCCTGGTAGCCGCCGCTGTCGACGACGACGACCGGCACCGGCAACCGGTGCTGCACCAGCGTGGCCAGCTCCTGGACGGCGAACATCATGGCGCCGTCACCGAGAAGGACGGCCACCGGAATGCCGGGCAGGGCAATGGCCGCGCCGAGGCCGGCCGGCAGCCCGTAGCCGAGGGTGGCGAAGCCGGGCGAGTAGCAGAACCGGCGCGGCGCGGGCATGTCGAAGAAGTGCACGGATCCGAAGTAGGTGACCTGCGAGCTGTCTCCGGCGAGGACGCCGTCGACTGGAAGTGCCTGACGCACCGCGGCGTTGATCTCGGCGTGGATCCCGGCATCCGGCAGGGCCTCGTCACGGCAGTGGGCTCGCAGCGTGGCCGCACGGCCGCTGTCCGGGGCCGCGTCGTCGGGAAGTTCGCCCAGCAGCGCGCGCACGGTGGCGCGCGCGTCCCCGAGGAGGACGTGGTCGGCCGGGCAGTTCTTGTGCAATTGCGCGGCATCGATGTCGCAGCGGATGACGGTGCGACCCCTGATCTGGCCGCCCCACAGGTCTGAGTCGCCCAGTTCGGTGCCGATCAGCAGCAGGCCGTCGCTGTCGGCGGCCGCCCCCTGCAGGGCGGGCAATCTGATCGATGCACCCACGGACAACGGATGCGATTCGGCGACAACACCTTTGCCGTTGACGGTGGTCGCCACCGGCGCACCGAGCCGCTCGGTCAGCGCGGTCACCTCGGCCTGCGCATCGACCGCTCCCCCGCCGGCGATGACGAGCGGCCGATCTGCCTTGCTGAGTACCTCAGCGGCGCGTCGCACGGAGGCGGCGTCCGCTGCGGCCACGGTGACGTCGACGGGCGGGCGCGGCCTACCGCTCCACTGCTGCTCGAGCACGTCGACCGGGATCTCGATGTGCACCGGGCGGGGGCGCCCCGCGGCGAACCCGGCGAACGCGTCGGCGACGGCGTCGGCAGCCTCGTCGCTGCTGCGGACCCGGCGACTCCACTGCACCAGTTGATCCATCGCGGCGCTGGTGTTCTTGGCTTCGTGCAGCTGGCCCAGGTCTCGGCCCTCGGTGCCGGTAGGCATGCCCGGTGAAATCACGAGCAGCGGTTGCGATTCCGCGTACGCGGTGGCGGCTGCGGTCATCGCGTTGGTCAGGCCGGGGCCGCTGGTGGTGACCACCACGCCGGGACGGCCGGTCACCCAGGCGTAGGCTCCGGCGGCGTATCCGGCGCCCTGCTCGTGGCGCGGGGTAATGGCGCGGACGCCGTTCGTGGAGAGGTGACGGTACAGCTCGAGGTTGTGGGTGCCGGGAATGCCGAACACGGTCTCGACGCCATGAGCCGCCAGCGTTTCGACGACCGCCGCGCCGCCGTTGCGGTTCACGGTCCGGCCCGGTTGGCGGCCAGCACCGACAGCAGCTCGTAGCCGACATGGGCGGCGGCGATGCCGGTGATCTCGGCATGGTCGTAAGCGGGGGCGACTTCGACGATGTCAGCGCCGACGATGTTGACACCTTTGAGGTTTCGCAGACAGTGCAGGAGTTCCCGGCTGGTCATGCCGCCCGCTTCTGGGGTTCCGGTGCCGGGCGCGTGGGCCGGGTCGAGGACGTCGATGTCCACCGACACGTATACCGGCGCGTCGCCGATGCGGGCCCGCATCCGCTCGATCACGGTGGCCAATCCCTGGAGTTGAAAGTCGTCGCAGCTGATCACCTGGAAGCCCAGGACCTTGTCGTCGGACAGGTCGGTCGGCGCGTAGAGGGGTCCGCGGATGCCGACGTGTAGGCAGTGTTCGGGATCCAGCAACCCCTCCTCGCTCGCGCGGCGGAACGGGGTGCCGTGGGTGAACGGGGCTCCGAAATAGGTGTCCCAGGTGTCGAGGTGCGCATCGAAGTGCAACACCGCGATCGGCCCGTGCTCGCGATGCAGAGATCGCAGCAGCGGTAACGCAATGGTGTGGTCCCCGCCCAAGGTCACCAACTTCGACCCGCCACTGCGTAGCTCGTCGGAGGCGCGTTCGATGGCGATGATGGCATCGGCGATGTCGAAGGGGTTGACCGCGATGTCGCCGGCGTCGGCCACCTGCTGCGCGGCGAACGGTTCGACGTCCAGCGGCGGGTGATACGTGCGCAGCAGCTTCGACGACGCCCGGATGTGCGCCGGCCCGAACCGGGCGCCGGGCCGGTAGGAGACCCCGGAGTCGAACGGGATGCCGACCACGGCGACGTCGGCACGGGTGACCTCGTCGAGGCGCGGCAGCCGTGCAAACGTCGGTGGACCGGCGAAGCGGGGTACCTGCGTTGCGTCGACCGGGCCGCGCGGGGGACTCGTGGCCATGCTCAGTGATAGCACGTCACGGCCGAAAACAAACCTGGAGAGCCGCCGGCGGCGGGGTCAATCGTCGACGAAGAGCTTCACCACTGTCAGACCGTCCCCGGGTCCGGTCGCAGCATCCAGGTCGTAACCCACGGCGATCGCGGTGTTGCCATCACCGGGGCCGGCTGAAGCGATGCTCTGCCCGCCCACCACGATGGCCAGGTTGTACTGGCTGTCAGGGCTGTTCAGCGGGTCCTCGAAATCAAACCCGGACTCGGCCTTGCTGAATGTTCCAATGGCCACGGCGATGTTGCTACTGCCGAGAACCTGCGCGGCACTTTCGGCACCGGAAACGTAGGCCAGATTGTCGTCTCCCGGGCCGAGCCGTCGCGTCGAGGAGTTGTCACCGCGAGTGAGCATCGTGTTGTTGCTACCCACGTCATCTCCGGTTCCGGCATCGGAGCCGTCCCCGCGCACGCTGGCGTAGTTGTCGTCGCCGTTGGCGGCGGTTGCGCTGCTGCCATCCCCCCGGACTATGGCGGTGTTGTCGTCGCCCCCCACGCCGAGGCCCACGCTGCCACCGCTGATCGCCGAACTCTGGCTGCCCCGAACGGTCGCGGCGTTACCGTCGCAACCGTCGGTGGTGGCGAAGGAGCAGCCGGCTTCGGCGTTGGATTGCCGACCATAGACGAGAGCGGTGTTGTGGTCGCCACCGCGGGCGGTACCCAGGTTGTTGTCACCGTAGACACGCACGGTGTTGTGGTCACCGTCGCCGATCTCAGCGATGTTGCCGTCGCCCTGCACATAGATGCGGTTGCCGGTGAAACCCAAACCCGTCCGAGCCACGTTGCCATCTCCGATCACCACGACAAGGTTGTCCGCGCCGTAGCCACTGGCACTGTTGTCGTTGCCGAAGACGCGCGCGACGGCGCCTTCGTCGGCGGTCGCGACGTTGTCCCTGCCAACCGCAACAGCATCGCCGTTGGTGGTCGCGACAGCGCTTGACGTGCCGTACACCGACGCACGGCCGAAGGCGCCCCCGTAAGCCTCGGTGGAAGCCGAACTGTTGCTGCCAACGACTTCGGCGATTCCCAACGCCTCATCAATAGCGTCGACTGTGACGACGCTGGAATCGCCGATGATTCGTCCCACGCTGCGGCTACCACCATCGGCGCTGACGAGGATGGTGTTGTCGTCTCCGACCATCACCCCTCTTGACACCGAATCGACGCCCGCGTCGACATTCAGCGTGGCTGAGTCGCCCCACAGCGTGGCGCTCGAACGGGAGCCATCAGTTGCCAAGGCGGTGGCCGAATTGCCCTCGCCGACAACGCTCGCTGCCGATCGGCTGTCTTCCGCGATCGCTAGACCATCGTTACCGGCACCGATGATCACCACCATTGCGCGCCCACCCGCCGCCGCGGCGGTCCCCTCGTTGAGCTCGCCTATCAACTGCAGAGTGGCGTATCCCCCGCCGTCGGCGGCCGCGGTCGCTTCGTTCTGATTGCCGTACACCCGGATCACCGCGCGGGCTTCTTCCGCGGCGACCTCTGCGGTGTTGTCGTCACCGACGATCACTGCGGCACTCGAGCTCTCGCCACCGGCAGTCACCGAGTTCGCGTCACCGCGGATGTAGACCGTGCTGTGGTCGCCGTCGCCCGCGCTACCGGCGTTGCCGGCTCCGACGATGATGACTCGGTTGTGATCGCCGGGATCAATGCCCCCTGCGTTGTCGTGACCAAATACGAGCACCCTGTTGTGGTCGCCTCCCAGATTGCTGCCGCCGACATTGTCGTCGCCGACGATCAACACGAGGTTGTCGGCGCCGAGCCCGGAGGAACCTGTGTTGCGTTCTCCGAGCACGATGGTCGTTGCACGCCCACCATCGCCATCGCCCTGGGCCACGGCAACGTCGTCGGTACCGATGATGAATGCGAGGCCGCGGCTCGCGGCTTCCGCGGCGTTGTCCGAACCGATGATGACTGCCGTCGCATCATCCACCGCGCTGGCCACATTGTCGTCGCCTCGGATGTAGGAGAAGCTGCGTTCCTCCGCCCCGGCCAGGTTGTCGTCGCCGACGATGACCACTTTCGCGCCAGCGGCGGCAACGCCGACACTGTCGACACCGTCGACCCGGACGTAGTTGCGGTCACCGTCGGCCTTCGCCTCGCTGTTGTTGCCCCGCACTCTGACGGTATTTCCGTCGCCGTTTCCGGCGAACACCACTCCGTCCAGGGATGGCGGCGTCTCCGTCGAGCCGTTGTTGTTGCCGCGAACCACCACCGTGTTGTGGTCGCCGTCACGCGTGAGCGCGCTGTTTCCGTCACCGAACGCAACAACGCGATTGTCGTCACCGAACGCAGCCCCCACAAGGTTCAGATCACCGATGATGAGCGCACGGTTGAAGTTGCCCTCAGCCGCGGTTGCCGAGTTGGTGTCGCCGATGATGACCGCGCGGGTGAAGAACTCGCCCTGTGCGGTAGCGGAGTTCGAGTCACCGATCACCAGTGCCCGCGCACCACCCGTCGAGTCGGCCACGCTCCCATCGCCGACGATCCGCACAGAAGCCCCAACCCCGGCTGCGGTGGCCGCATTGCTGTCTCCGTCGATGGAGACAGTGGTGTGACGACCAGTAGTCGAGGCGATGCTCAAATCACCGATGATCGTGGATCTTGTGGAGAAGCCATCAGCCACCGCGGTGTTCTCATTGCCGCGGATGATCGCCCTACTGAAGTCACCGCTGCTGGTCGCGCTGTTGTTCTCCCCATACACCCGGGCGCGGTTGAAGTTGCCATCGACGGCCTCAGCGGTCGAGTCATCACCACGCACCACCGCCCGCGAAAACCAGCCCTGCGCCGTCGCCGTCGCGTTCTCCCCGTAGGCGATCGCGATCGAGCCGAACCCGTCCGAGATCGCCACCGCAGTGCCGTTCTGCACCAACTGCACACCATTGATCGAAATGCTGTAGTTCGCATACGTCGCCTCGATCTCCCGACGTATCCACCCCAGGATCCCCAGCAACGCCGGCGACGGCGCGGGAGCCGCCGGGGCTGACGGAACCGCCAACGGCGCCATCGCAACACCCAACGCGCTCGACGCCACCTCGACAAATGTGCCCGGCTGGACCTGCAGTCCTCGCGCCGATGATTCAGATACGGCCGGCTCCGGCTCCACGGAACGCACCGAATCGGCTACTGGTTTCGGCTGCTGCACCGTCACGTCGTCTGCCGGCTCCGCCTCCGCAACGCGGTCGCCGTCTGCAATGAGCTCCTCCTCGGCGAGATCGTCCTCAACGACCTCCACCGATTCCTCGACCTCAGCATCAAGCTCGCCGTCAGCAACCTCGCCGCCACCGCTGTCGTCCGCTGGCACCTCAGTGGCCAGCTCCTCCGCCACCTCAGCGGCCAGCTCGTCGGCTGCCTCAGCCTCGGCGTCGGTGTCGTCCTCGTCGGAGTCCCCATCGTCGCCATCGTCGTCGCCGGATTCAGGACCCGCGCTGCCCGACCCCGGCGCCGTACCGGCGTCGCCCTTCTCCGAGGTCTCCGACTTAGACAATTCCGAGTTCGAGGACTCTGACTTCGACGAGTCCGAGGCACCCCCACCGTCCGACGAATCCGCCAACGCCGGGCTGTTGGACACCGCCAACCCCAAACCCAGCGCCACCGCCAACGCACCAACCCGCGACACGTACTTCGCCGACTCCATCAGTCCCGACCCCTCACCCAGCGCACACTTGTGGACGCACCGACGCTATGGGCACACCCGCCCCACCGAATCAGGGAAATCCCTACCCCGGCACCCTCGACCCGCTCAGACCGCCGTCCAACGCGGCGTTGATCCGCATCGGCGGCAGTCCGGCCCGCTCACAGGCGTCGGTGACAGAGTCTGCGGACGGCGCGTCGAAGAGCCCGAACACCACTTCATCGGCGGGCACCGCCAAGGTCGCGACCAGACGCACCAGAGCCCACGGGCCGGGTCCGCTGGTCTCCGCGCGCACGCGTTGCACGATGTCGCTGACGTCGGCCTCCGCGCACTCCGGCACATACCACTCAGCAAGGAAGCGCTGGTGCACGGCCGACGTCATAGCCGTGGAAACTAGCCAAACTCGGGGATCGACGAATCAGGCGTTTCCCTTGCAACCCCTCCTATATGTCGGTGGGGCGCACATGGCGGGCCAGCTGGCTCCGTGAGCGGATACCCAGCTTGCGATAGGTGCGCGCCAAGTTCGCCTCGACCGTTTTCGGGCTGATGAACAGGGTGGCGGCGATATCGCGATTGGTGTGACCAGCCGCGGCCAACTCGGCGACGCGCTGCTCGGTCGCGGTCAGGGTCGCCGTGGCGCCGGAAGCGTTGTCCAGGCGGGCCAACTCGGTGCGGGCACGCGCGGCCCACAGAGGCGAGCCGTAATCGTCGAACACCGCCAGGCTGCTTCGGAGCGCCTCGGTAGCTGCTTCCCGGTGCCGTCTGCGGCGTTGCAGCTTGCCCAGCAACAACTCCGTACGGGCGCGTTCGAACGGCATCGGCAACCGGTCATGGGTTTCGAGAGCTTCCTCTGCGCATTCGGTGGCTGCGGCGAGTTCACCACGGGCGGCGTGCAGCATGCCCCGGCAGCGTGCGCTGACGGCCAGAAGCCAGTGCCGTCCCAACCGTTTTCCATTGTGATGAAGACGGTCGACCAACGCATCGGCCTGCTCCACCCGGCCCAATTCGATGAGCACCTCGGTCGCATCGGCGACAAAGGGCGCGGTGATGATCTCGGTAGAATTCGGCATCGTGTCGAGCACCGCCAACGCGGGATCGTAGACTGCCGCTGCCGCGTCATGGTTGTGCAGTGACAACTCGAGAAATCCGAGAATGCTGATCGGCCAGACCAGCAGAGTCGTTGCGCCACTTCGCCGACTGGCGGACAGCGCCCGCTTGGCGGCCTGTCGCGCCGAGTCCTCTCTGCCGGCGAACGCGGCCAACGCCGCCTGCATGGTGTGGGCGATGCCGGGCGCGAGCTCGCCGCCGAGTTGCTCAGCCCGCTCCATCGCATCGGCAGCCACGGCCTGCGCGGCGTCGATGTGCCCGAGCCACAACTCGGCGAGGAAGCTGTTGAACGTCACCGGGAGCAGATCGGACTCTTCACCCCGCTCGATGCAGCGTTTCCTGATGGCGAGCAGCTCGTCGCGGCCCTCCTCGATCTGACCGGTCCACGACAGCAGACAGGCGTGATGCAAGCTGGGCCGAAACGGTGCCGGCACATGGCCGGACTCGCTCTCCAGCATCATCGCCCGCTGCAACGCGTTCTCGTCGAGGCCATCGCCGCGCATGAAGTGCAGATGCACACGAATTGTCAGCGCCTGGCAGGCAAGCAGCGGGAATCCGGCCGTCTCGGCAAACGACTCGGCCTGTTCGACGCACGCGACGGCGGCCTCGATGTGACCACCGTTGAACAGCGCGAAAGCCAGCGCGGTGGAGATCTGGGCACGCCGTGCCGGGTTGTCGCCGGCCTCGCTGAGCGCCCGCTGCAGCAGCGCAGCGGCTTCGAGGAAGTTGTCATCGAACAGGTGCACTGCGGCCCACTGCGCCAACGCCTTTGCGCGCAGCGGCCCTTCCGGCAGCGCCTCCACGGTGGGCTCCAACAGTTCCCGCGCGGCGCGCGCGTCCCCGGCAGCAAGGTGGTAGCGCGCGGCCCGAATTCGGCGCTGCGGCGCGCCGTCGGGGTCGTGGCGGATGGCGATGTCGAGGAGTTCGGCCGCGGCGGCGGGCGCGCCGCGCGCACTCGCCGAGCGCGCCGCCTCGTCGAGCATCTCCAGCGTGGCCGGGTCCGCGGTCGTGGCGCCGAGAGCGAGATGACGGGCCTTGAGCTCGGGCTCGTCGACCACGGTGGCGAGCCGATGGTGCATCGTCCGGCGGGCACTCGGCGGCGCACCCGCGTACACGCCCTGAACCAACAGCGGATGACTGAAACGGACACGGTGCCCGTCGAATCGGACGATCCCCTCGTCCTCGGCGCGGCTGAGCAGGTCGACAGTCTCAGCAACGTCGCACCCAATGGCTTGCGCCACCGTCATGATCGACGGCGCCCCCGCGCACGCCACCGCCAACAGTGACGTCAACACCTCCTGCGGCAGGCTGCCGATCCGGGCCGAAACCAGTTCGGTGAGCGTGCCGGGCAGCGCGACATCCATCCCGCGCGGATTCCTGAGCAACGCGCGCCCCAATTCCAAGGCGTAGAAAGGGTTTCCGCCCGAGATGGCCGCGATACGCGACATCGTGGGACGGGCGAACGACTGCCCGAGACGGCTGGACAGCACCGAATGCAACTTGCCCAGACTCAACGGACCCATCGTCAGGGTCTGCGACGACTCCGGACGTAGCATTCGCAACCACGAATTGGCCGAGGAGGTGTCGGCCCGCAGTCGTTCGGTGACGAGCAACCCCACAGGACCGTCGAGGCGGCGGGCGGCGAAGGCGAGGACGTCGCGGGTCGACCGGTCGATCCACGGGATGTCGTCGACGGCGATCAGTACCGGCGACCGCTCGGCAAGAGTGTGCACCAGCGTGAGAAAGCCGGCCGACACCGCTCGGGCGTCGTCACCTCCGGCGACTTCGCGGTAGTCGACGACAGCGCGCATCGCCACTCGCTGCGGCTCGGGCAGTCGTGCCCAGATCTCGGCATCAACCCCCTCCACGAGGTCGGCCAGCCCGCCGTAAGCCAGCACCGACTCGGTCGGGGCGCCCTGGACCGACAGGACAACGAAGCCGTTCTGCTCCGCGTGCTGTATCGCCGCCAGCCACAGCGTGGTCTTGCCGATTCCGGCTTCGCCGTCGACGAACAGCGCCGACGGCTGCGCGCGGACGCGGTCGAGAAATTTGCCAACGCTGCGCGCCTCCGCGGCTCTTCCCGCGGTACCCAGCATTCACAGATACTTTCAAGCTTGCTCCCAGCTGTCCACGGATGCGTCAAAATTGCGGCCGGTCGGACCACACACCGAAGCGGTGTGCGCACGCATCGGGAACGCTGAAGCCGCAGGTGGACGCGCGGGCCCGAGAGTCACCAGTGCGGCGCAGCGGGAGTCTTACCTGTCTGTGACGCTCCCCGGGTCGCCGGTGCGCAAGCGGCACCACAGGCCGAAGTGGTCGGAAGGAAAGACCCGCGGCAGCTCAGGTGAGATCGGCTCGGTGCCGAGCATCGCGATGTCGGTCGGCAGCCAATCCCCACCCTTGATCAGCACCCGGTCGAAGCGAAGCTGCCGGGGCTTCTTCTTGCTGTCCCGCAGCGTCGGGTTCGTCCACGAGTTCTCGGTGAAGCCGGGGTCATGCGGATGCAGCGCCGGCCAGACGTCCCGGTACGCAGGCGAGAGCCACCGCTCCTCACCGTTGCGCATGTTGAAGTCACCGAGAATCACCGCGTCGTCGGCCGACACCGCGCGGAACACCCGGCGCAGCTGCCAGGCCCTCAGCCAGGCGCCATCCTGACCACTTTCCAGATGCACCGAACAGATGCGCAATGTGTGGCCATCGACTGCGAGGTCGGCCTGCACGAAACTGCGTCTCCGCCGGCTGGGCAACCGACTGAACGTCGCCGTCGCGATCGGCAGCCGCGAGAGCATCAGCATCCCGTAGCCACCGATCCTGCCGCCGACGACTCCGACGCATCGGTATTGCTCACGCACCCACGGCTGCTCCAGCAGCACGGTCTGCGCAGCGGCGGTGACCTCCTGGAACACCATCACGTCGGGCCGGTCGCGCTGCAGCAGATCGGCCAGAGCCTGGTAGCGCTGCTCGGCGAAGAAGGCCTTGTTCCACACATTGAACGTCGACACGGTCAGTTCGGTCACGTCGACCCTGGCGTCGGACGAGACGTCGCCAGGCGGTGCGTCGACCCACCCGTCGCGGTGAGCATCGAATCTGCGCACGGTCAGCCGGCGCCGACCGAACACCGCAGGGATCACTGCGGCGACATCGCGGTCGCGAACAGCAGAACGGCGGCACTCGCGGTCGGGTCGATCGCGGTCATCCCGCGATGATTTCAGACTCCCTTTCGCGGCTCCTGGGTACCCCGCGGTCATGATCACCGCACTGCGCCGCGCCGCGACCGTCCTGGCCACCGTAGGTCTGCTCGCGGCCTGCGCCGACGAGCCGCCGTCGCCGGCCCAGCCGTCCGCCGGCGCGGCCGGCGACGTCGCCACCGATCTCGACGTCCCATGGGGTATCGCGTTCCTGCCCGACGGCAGCGCGCTGATCGCCGAGCGCGACAGCGCCACGATCCAGCGCATGGCCGAACCCGGCGCCGTCGCACCGGTCGGCCAGGTCGCGGACGTGGTCTCGCGTGGCGAGGGCGGACTGCTGGGGTTGGCGACCGCGGGGTCGACGGTCTACGCCTACATCACCACCGCCGGCGACAACCGCGTGGTCACGATGGAGTTCGACGGCACCGCACTGAGCCCTCAGACACCGCTGTTCACCGGTATCCCGGCCGGGACCATCCACGACGGCGGCCGCATCGCGTTCGGGCCTGACGGCAAGCTCTACCTCGCCACGGGCGAGACCGGCAGCCCGCAGCTGGCACAGGATCCGGCCTCCCTGGGCGGCAAGATCCTGCGGATCAATCCCGACGGCTCGGTCCCCGCCGACAACCCCGACCCCGCATCACCGGTGTTCTCGCTCGGACACCGCAACGTCCAAGGGTTGGCGTGGGACGCCGCCGGCCGGCTGTGGGTCAGCGAGTACGGCGCCAACACCTGGGACGAGCTCAACCTGATCCAGCCCGGCGGCAACTACGGCTGGCCCACCGTCGAGGGCCGCGCGGACCGCGAGGGACTGATCGACCCGGTCCTGCAGTGGCGTCCCGACGAGGCGTCGCCGTCCGGACTGGCGTTCCACAACGGGTCGCTGTGGATGGCGGCGCTGCGCGGCGAGCGCCTGTTCCGGATCCCGGTCCGAGCCGACGGCAGCGTCGGTGATCCGGCGTCACTGTTCGTCGGTGAGTTCGGGCGGCTGCGCACCGTCGTGGTCGCGCCGGACGGTGCGCTGTGGTTCACCACGTCCAACCGGGACGGCCGCGGCGACCCCCGCCCGGGTGACGACCGGATCCTGGCGTTCCGGCCATAGGGCTGGCGATTGATCCTGACCGCACGACGCGGGGGCTACCGTCGAAACCAATGTCGAGGTCGCGCGTGGTCCAGGTCTGCCGCGTGGGTGTGGTTCTGCTCACCCTCGCCGCGGTCGCGTCCTGTGGACGCCCGGCGCCGCCGGCGGCTTCCAGCACCACGGCGTCCGCCGCTTCGCCCGAAACCGTCGCGCCCCACACCGACATCCCGGCCACCACGACGCCGTCGGTGGCTCCCGCACCCGAGTTCGCCCCGATCGCCCAACTGGTGAACGAGGCGGTCGCGGCGCATCGCCTGCCCGGAGCGGTCGTGCAGATCGGGCACAGCGGACGGATCGTGTTCCGCCAGGCATTCGGTGAGCGCAAGCTCGCCGGCGAACCCGGACTGGACGGCTCCCCCGCGCCGGCCGAACCGATGACCGAGGACACCATCTTCGACCTGGCCTCGCTGACGAAGAGCATCGCGACCACACCCGCCGTGCTGCAGATGTACGAACAGGGCCGCATACAGCTCGACGACCCGGTGCAGGCGTACCTGCCCGGATTCAACCCGGACAACGACCCGCGGCGCGCCCGGGTCACGCTGCGCATGCTGATGACGCACACCTCCGGTATCGCCGGCGATCTGAGCCTGGACGGTCCATGGGGGCTGTCCAGCGCCGACAAGGCTGAAGGGCTGCACCGGGCGCTCGGCGCGTGGGTGGTGTTCGAACCGGGCGAGCGTTTCCACTACTCCGACATCAACTTCATCCTGCTGGGAGCGATCGTCGAGAAGCTCACCGGTGAACCGATCGACACGTATGTGCAGCGGAACGTCTTCACCCCGCTGGGCATGCGGGACACCCACTACCTGCCCGCGGCGAAAGCCTGTGGGCCGTATCGGGTCCGCGGTACCGCACTCGCCTACGACCCGAGCTCGCGTCCGGACGACGACTGCGCCGCGGGCACCTGGAGCACCGATCTGCTGGCTCGGATCGCGCCGACCGCCATCGACGAAGACACCCCGGGCCTGAATCCCGACTACGGCCATCAGCTGCGCGGCACCGTCCACGATCCGACCGCACGCCGGATGGGCGGCGTGACGGGCAGTGCCGGGGTGTTCTCGACCGTGCACGACATCGGCCTCTACGCGCAGGCATTGCTCGATCGACGTGCCGGCCGGCCCAGCACCTTTCCGTTGGAGCAGGCCACCGTGGAACTGATGACGACGCCACAGCAGCCGGGCGACGGACCGGATCAGCGTGGCCTCGGCTGGGACATCGACAGCCCCCATTCAGCGCCGCGCGGCGACATCTTCCCGGTCGGGAGTTTCGGGCATACGGGTTTCACCGGGACGTCGCTGTGGCTGGATCCCGAATCGGACACCTACGTGGTGGTCTTGTCGAACGTGATCCACCAGCGCGGCGGCCCCCCGATCGTCACGTTGAGCGGGAACATCGCCACCGCCGCGGCCCGCGCGCTGCACCTGCACGGGAGCTAAGGGACGGGCCACGGCCTCAAAGCAATCAAGCCCCCTCGGAAGGGGGCCTGATCAGGAGGCCCTGCCACCTGAGCACGGGGGCGTGGCATCTTTATGCTCCCGGGAGTCAGCGGGCTAAGTCGTGCACATCTCCACGGCGAGAGCTTGGGGATCTCGAGATTTGAGTTCGAATTCTTCTTTGCTGAAAGTCCGTTCGACGTGCCGGTCGCCGCACGTTATGTTCACCGTCTGATCGTCCGACTCCAGCAACAGTGGAAGCGCCACCAATGCGAGCAGCGCGACGGGCATGATCGTGACAAACGCCAGCCCCTGCGAGACGACGTACTTCTTGCCCCCGCTCAGTGCGAGGTACCAGCGCGCAAACGAATCTCCCCGTTTCCCCACGAGGTTGAGAGTAGAAGGCTCGGTCGATCGTCACCAGGTAACCGCAGCGCCTGGGCCTGCTCGCCGATCACCTCCCAATCGAAGTCCTCGGCCACCCCGGTCACGTCGGGCATCAGCAGCACTCGGATGCAACGCTCGACCCGCCACCCGGCTGGCGAAGGTGTGAGACTGCACGACTTACGGCACACATGCGCGTCGTTGGCCATCAGCGCCGGGGCCAACGTCACGGTGGTTCAGAAGCTCCTGGGCTTCAAGACGGCGGTACTCAGATTGGACCGCAATGGGCACCTGCTACCGGACGATCTCGACGCCATGGGCGTCGCATTCGATAGTGCCGCCGCGACTACTGCGGAGGGGACGCGCCCTCAAAGCAATCAAGCCCCCTCGAAAGGGGGCCTGATCAGGGTGGCAGGTAGAGGATTCGAACCTCTGTAGGCGTAAGCCGACGGATTTACAGTCCGCTCCCATTGGCCGCTCGGGCAACCTGCCTGGATGCTGCACATGCGCTGCACAGCGCGCGTTACAAGATACAACGAGGGTGGGCCCCCAACACAAACCGGCGGGTGGGGGGCGGTGTTCGCGCCCACGGACACGACGGGTGAAGATGGACGCAAGCACCATCTACCGAGCCCATGAACTACCGAGCCCATGAACTACCGAGGGAGGGACGAGTCCAATGGCGGATTCATCGTTCGACGTCGTCAGCAAGGTCGATCGCCAGGAAGTCGACAACGCGCTCAACCAGGCGGCCAAGGAGCTGTCCACCCGTTTCGACTTCCGCGGCACCGACACCAGCATCGCCTGGAAGGGCGAGGAGGCCATCGAGATCGTCTCCTCCACCGAGGAGCGCGTGAAAGCGGCCGTCGACGTCTTCAAGGAAAAGCTGGTGCGCCGCGACATCTCCATGAAGGCGTTCGACGCCGGCGACCCGCAGGCCAGCGGCAAGACCTTCAAGGTGACCGGCACCCTCAAGCAGGGCATCAGCAGCGAGGAAGCCAAGAAGATCACCAAGATCATCCGTGACGAGGGCCCCAAGGGCGTCAAGGCGCAGATCCAGGGCGAGGAGATCCGGGTCAGCTCCAAGAAGCGCGACGATCTGCAGGCCGTCATCTCGCTGCTCAAGGGCTCCGACCTCGACGTCGCCCTGCAGTTCGTCAACTACCGCTGAGCGGGGTCATTCCTCCAGAGGGTGCCGCCAGGTGATGCCGCGGAAGCGGGCGAAGCCGCGATCGGCGCTGTAGAACGTCGCATTGTTCTCCAGGGCGTAGGCCGCCAGGTACGCGTCCGGCACGTCGTTGCCGCGCGCGTCGATGTCGGTGGCGAGCTGCCGGAACAAATCCCAGTGACGCTCTGTCGGCCGCAAAGCGACGACCGCAGGAGCGTCGCGTAGCGCCCGCACAGCAGCCCACGCCTCTGCGGGGCTGGTGGGCTCACGAAAAACCCGGCGGTCGGTCATGATCCGCACGAACCCGCTCAGCACGACGTCTGGAACACCAAGGGGTTCATCGTCGTTGGCCCAGATCTCGAGCATTTCCCGATAGTCGTTGTGCTCGACGAGATCGGACCGGTGCGCGTAGACGAGGACGTTGGTGTCAACGCATCGCACCGAAGCTGTCCCCTTCCTCCATCACGTCCGACACCCCGGCATTCGAGGCGAGGTCCACGCCGGGTCGCAACCCGCCGCTGCCGCTCGCCTGCACCACGAACGGGCTCCGTGCACCCCGGTCGGCCGGGTTGAGCCCGCGACGCACCGCGTCCTCGAGCACCGCCGCCACCGTGCGGCCGGACCGGGCCGCGCGCTCCTTCACTTCGCGGTACAGCGCGTCATCGATGCGGATGGTCGTGCGCACATCGCCACATTAGCCTCAGGACTGAGCATCAAGATGCCCGAGAATGTCAGGCGTTGCCCGCGCACTCACACCGGCACGGCGAAAGCCCCCCTCGGTGCGCCCGCGCAGTCCTAATCTGATCGCCATGGCACCTGCACAGCGCGAACCCAAAGTCGTCGTCCTCGGGGGCGGATCCTGGGGCACCACCGTTGCCTCCATCTGCGCCCGGCGCGGCCCGACGCTGCAGTGGGTGCGCTCGCAGGAGACCGCCGACGACATCAACCAGAACCACCGCAATTCGAAGTACCTCGGCGACGAGGTCGAACTGGCGCACACCCTGCGCGCCACCACCGACTTCTCCGAAGCCGCCGAATGCGCCGACGTCATCGTCATGGGGGTGCCGTCACACGGATTCCGCAACG
>MDTC01052586.1_pt1 | contig 20946 bp, 15 predicted proteins | sample 811181 | NCBI WGS metagenome assembly MDTC01 (sample SAMN05326644, study PRJNA326480) | marine metagenome | isolation source: seawater | place: Pacific Ocean: North | collected 2011 | reverse complement strand
TTTACTGGGTATAGCGCGCGCAACAATTTCTTGTTTAACCACTAGCAGGTAGACAAGGTAGGTAAAGCCCATTGACCAGGCTAGCACTGTTGCCCAAGCAGCGCCCTGAATACCAAGCTCTGGAAATGGGCCAACACCGAATATCAGGAGTGGATCGAGGATGGCGTTGGTTAGACCTGCGGCGGCCATCAACATGCTGGGCGTCTTGGTGTCACCATAGGCGCGCAGAACACTGTTGCTTGTCATGATGCAAACAATTAGCACGCTGCCGGGAAACCAGACATACATGTACTGCCGAATCAGCACCATCAACTGTTCGCTTGCGCCCATTAGCGCAAACAGTGGCTCCATAAAAACCCAAAGAGTGAAGGCGACAATTATGGCAAGCGAAAGTGAGATGTAGTTGATTACACTGGCTGCTTCCTTGGCTTTGTCGTACTCGGAGGCGCCAACGCACTTGGCGACGACCGCCGATGCGCCAATTCCCAGGCCAATGGCCAGGCTCGTCACGGTAAAAGTTACAGGAAAAGTGAAGCTGACAGCGGCAAGCGATTCCGTTCCAAGGAAACTGACAAACCAAGTATCCACTAGGCTGAAGGTGAAGAGCATCATCATGCCGAATATCATTGGCATAGTCATGCGAATCAGGGATTGCTGAATGGATCCTTCGACAAGTGTTTTGCCTTTCGATGACTTCCCGATCATTAAGATACCTAACAGCCCTAGTCGATTGTTTCACTACTGTGCAGTGGCCTGAGAAAAGTGCAGATGCAGGTATGCTTCAAATTGGCCTGAAATAGCTACTTTGTGCCGAAATCATTGCCCCAATGTATCATATTGCATTAACGCGCCAGCCTGATGCCGGAGTTTCACAAGTCGTTTAAAGATCCTGGGATTGGCAAACAGCAGCTCCTTGCCAGCTGCCACAGCAGGGCTGCCTGTCTCTGTTCCACAGATGCCCCCAGCTTCTTGCAGAATCAATGCCGCTGCGTGTAAGCCAGCAGGTGAACTCGGTATCCCCCATCCAGCACGATAACGGCCCGCAGCAACCTGCAGCAGATCCAGAGTAGTTTCCCCAAGCATTCTGGGCGAGCACCCAGCCTGCAGCAAGGTGGTTTGGATATCTGCAAGCAGCACTGGGTCAAGGTCGATTGGGTCGATACCTATAAGAGCACCGCTCAGTTCATCGCTTGGGCTGACCCGCAGGCGGCGCGAATTCAGCTGTGCGCCCGCACCCCGAGTCGCGATGAATTCCTCGTTCAACAGCGGACAGATGACAACTGCATGAGAAAGTTGCTCATTAACCTCGATTGCAATGGCAACCCCGAAGGCTTGGAACCCATGGAATAGATTTGTTGACCCAACTGCAGGCTCCAGCAACCACCTTGGTTCACCCGGTTTGCCTGCCTTGAGGCCAGATATGCGCGATTCGATGCTGTGATTGGGGTAGGCATTTTGAATGTGGTAGCGTAATGATTTGTCTGCATCCACCTCGATAGAAGTTACGTCCTTACCCTCGATATCTTGAACTACCTGAATACGATCTAGTCGGAGGCTTTGCTGAGCAAGCACATCTGCGGCGTCTCTGCTTGCACGAAGGGCGATTGTAACTAGAGGATGCATCCGGGAATCCTGGGTTTGAAAGAGCGGTACCATCAGCAGTTTTGGTGCCGATCTACGATGGTTGGGGCAGAGCATGTTACCAGACTCTCGCTTGCCGGTGTTAATCCATGTCTGAAGCTCGTTGCTGTTATAATCGCGGTTTTCGAGCCCCTGCAGATAAGTCATGATCGATCTTACAAAAGTTAAAATAGTCCTCGTCAATACGTCACATCCCGGGAACATCGGCGCTGCCGCCCGAGCAATGCGAAACATGGGCCTGCAGAGACTGACTCTGGTAGAGCCGCTGGAATTTCCTAGTGGTGTCGCTGTAGGCCGCGCCGCTTCGGCACTCGATGTTCTGGAGGGAGCTGAAGTGGTGAGTGATCTTAAGCAGGCCATCGCCGACTGCAGTCTTGTTATAGGCACAAGTGCCAGATCCCGGAGCATTCCCTGGCCAATGCTGACGCCTGAGCAGAGTGCAGAGACGGTTGTAAAAGAGGCCCAACAGGCAGAAGTAGCGATAGTTTTTGGTCGAGAAGACTCGGGCCTCAACAACGAGGAGCTGCAGCAATGCCATTTTCATGTACAAATTCCTGCAGATTCTGACTACAGCTCACTCAATTTGGCAGCAGCTGTAATGGTGCTGAGTTACGAAATACGTAAAGCCGCCCTCAAACTCGCCGACCATTCAGATAGGGAAGAAGATGAATATTGGGATCAGGCTAAAGCGACCGGAGATCAGGTGGATCATTTCTACGACCATCTTGAAAGGGTAATGGTGGCGATCAATTTTCATGACCCCGATAACCCGCGGCAACTCATGCAGCGAATGCGACGGCTGTTTGGGCGAATTCGAATTGATGTCATGGAACTGAATATATTGCGTGGGATCTTAACAAATATTGAACTCAATATCCGCAAGGTAAATGATTGAACTGTTGCAAGGCGGGATACAAGAAAACTGCAAGTCCGCGATGTAATCGCTTAAAAAATGACAAAAAACCGAACAGTATATTTTAGCGATGGCCCCTATATCCAAGTGTTGAAAGCGCTGGTGGAAGCGCTGACATTGCCTGCAGCTTTTGTGAAGCTGTTGGGCAATCGGGATACTGGAAAAAGCCATCTGATTACGAAGTTGACTCAGTACCTCCGCCGCAAGGAGGTAAAAGTCATACATTTCGATAAAGCTGTTGAATCGCCAGGATTGCTGCGGGCTGCCTTGGCACAGGCATTTGATTTGCCGCTATCGGCTAACTTCATCAGTGCACTTGAAGATACTCTACAGGAGCAGAATCAGAAGCAAGTTGTTCTCATTTTTGATGACGCACATTTGCTGACAAACATCACCTTGATTGAGATTTATCGGCTGGCGGTAGTGCAGGTAAACAAAAAGCCTCTAATGAATATTCTGTTGTGTGGCGAACCAAATCTCGAAAATCGACTTGTTTCCAATACTGAGTTCAAGTCGCTGTTGCACAGCGTTTCCCACAAATTAAAACTCGAGCCGATGAAGGAAGATGAACTAGGCCAGTGCCTTGCCCGATTCGGCGAAAAGGCTGGATTACCGAGGCTGGAGTTAGAGCCTGCCGCCATCAGCTATTTCTTTAAGCTTTGCAAGGGGTATCCGGGCCCAGCAGCAAGCATGTGTAAGGTCATTATGGATGCGAGAGGAAACGGCGCACAGTTGCCTGCTGTTACCAAAGCTGAGCTGGTAAAAATATTTAGCGAGGCTAACGGCGAGCAAGCCTTGCCAAATATTGGTCTTCGCCACTCTGGCAAGGTGAACACCGTGCTCGCACGAACTGCGGTGCTTTTGTTGGTGATTGTCGGATTGATCTCTCCGCTACTCAATCAGCCTGCTGATGTGCCTATCCGGGGGGCTGCCGTGCAAAGCCTGGTTCCCAGCAATATTGGCACAGACTCACCGATTCGAGGCAATCTGGAGGTCGAGACGACCCAAGCAGTCGTCAGCGCGACAGCTGGCGGCCAAGCAATGGCTTTTGCTATGGAAACGGTTGCTGGGTCTGCTCGAGAGGCAAAAGATTTGCCAGCGATAGTTGCTGGCGCAGCCCGCGCTGGGGGCATTGAGCGCAACCCTCAATCAAACTCGGCGTCTCTAGATACCATACCGAGCGCAATTGACGCTGAGGTCTCCTCGGCCCAGGAAACGCTATCAGAAGCAACCTTCACAAGCATATCAGACTCCGATTTGGTTCTTGTGACGGCTGAGGAGCGCGGTATCGATCTGTCTGCGATTGCAGAACCGGCATTTGGTCGCACGCAGCCGGCGCAGGCAATAGAAAACAATGAGGAAACTGCCGAGCAACAACTTAACGAGCGAACAACGGAACAAAGCATCGAACAAAGTACCCTGGAAAGCACCCCGGAAGTTATGGCGGAACGACTCGACGAATCAATTGCTGGAGATAGTAGGATTGCAGAGTTGTCAGCAGTGGAGATAGCGTCGGTGCCCAAGTCGGCGATTACAGCACCCGCTCGGGTAGACGCGAATAATGAGCTAGTAGTTGAAACAGTTGTCAAGAGTGATTTGAATCTCGAGGTGTTGCAGCGGTTTATTGCTTCGTGGGTTGATGCCTGGCAAACGCAATCAATGGAGTCTTATTTCGCCGCCTACCACGCTGGGTTTGAACCCCGCTACTATGATTCGGTGCCTACTTGGCGCAATAGTCGTGAACGAGTTATCGGCAATGCCGACTGGATCGAACTCCAATTAAGTGATTTTCAGTATATTGGTGAGGAGGCTGGAGTTGTTGAAGTGCACTTCTGGCTTAACTATCAATCGCCGACATATCAAGATAATACGCAGAAGAAATTACTGTTAAGCCGAGAAGCGGGGAAGTGGCGTATTCTCGAAGAAATAAATCTCCAGGTAAGAAGCTAAGTTTAGCGCCGCCGGGGCTTTCTGCGATCTCGCTTGGTTTTTTCTACCGGTGGCGGGATAAGATTCCCTTCCCCTGTTCCTATCAACTCAGATCTGCCCAATCGCTTCAACGCTTCCCGCAGCATGGGCCAATTCTTTTCATCATGATACCGCAGAAAGGCTTTTTGCAATCGGCGCTGATCGATGTCTTTACTAACGCTTAACTTCTCGCCTTTATAGCGCAATTTTTGTAAGGGATTGCGTTCCGAATAATACATCGCGGTGGCCAAAGCCATGGGCGATGGATAGAACGTCTGCACCTGGTCTGGTTTAAACTTGTGCTCTTTCAGCCACAGGCTAAGGTTCAGCATGTCTTCTTCGTCACAGCCCGGGTGAGCGGCGATGAAGTAGGGGATAAGGTACTGTTTTTTACCCGCCTTGCGCGAATACAGATCAAACAATCTCTTGAACTCATCGTAGGCAGAGATACTGGGTTTCATCATTTTCGACAGGGTTTGATCTTCGCTGTGCTCCGGCGCAATTTTCAGATATCCGCCAACATGATGAGTAACCAACTCTTCAATATACTCTGGGTCCTTCAGAGCGAGGTCATAGCGCAGGCCAGATGCAATGGCGATGCGCTTTATGCCATCGACCGCGCGAGCCTTTCGATACAGTTGCGTAGTTGGGCTATGGTCGGTATTCAGGTGTTTGCAGATATTGGGGTAGACACAGGAGAGGCGTTTGCAGGTCTTTTGAATTTTTGGCGACTTGCAATTCAAGTTGTACATATTGGCGGTAGGGCCGCCAAGATCAGAAATCGTTCCGGTAAAACCAGGTACTTGATCCCGTATTTTTTCGATCTCTCTAAGGATGCTGTCCTCTGACCTGCTCTGGATGATCCTGCCCTCATGCTCCGTAATTGAACAAAAAGTACAGCCACCAAAACATCCGCGCATGATGTTCACAGAAGTTTTGATCATATCATAAGCAGGAATTCGAGCGTCTCCGTAGCTTGGGTGTGGCCGACGCTGGTATGGAAGATCGAAAACCCAGTCCATCTCATCAGTTTCAAGGGGAATCGGCGGAGGGTTCACCCACACGTCTTTCGTGCCGTGTTTCTGAATCAAAGGTTTTGCGTTGTACGGGTTGGCTTCCTGGTGAAGCACTCGAGACGCATGCGCGTATAAGACCGGGTCATTTATCACTTTATTATAGGATGGCAAACGGATGTAGCTGGTAGCCTTGTCGTGGTTGCTCTGCCTCTGCAGTGGTAAGGGAATTATCTTGATCGGTGCTGGCGCATCAGGCTCACCATTGGCTTTGCTGCCTAGATCTTTCTTGTCATGCTGATATTCATATGGGTTCGGCAGTTTATCGATCTTTGCTGGCCAATCGATGCGGGTAGAATCAATTTCGGTCCATCCAGTTGGCGGGCCGTCGCAAACCCGGGCAGTGCCGCGCAAATCCCAGCAGTCGGCAATGGTTCTGCCGTTGGAGAAGTCGTGTGCTAGATCAACCAGCGCACGTTCTGCGTTACCGAACAGGAGAATGTCAGCATTGGAATCTATCAGGATTGAGCGCCGGACCTTGTCACTCCAATAGTCATATTGGGCAATGCGTCGAAGGCTAGCCTCAATGCCGCCAACCACGATCGGTGTGTCGTAGTAGGCTTCGCGACAGCGCTGACTGTACACGATGACGGAGCGATCTGGTCGTTTACCGGCCTCCGCATTAGGGGTATAGGCGTCGTCGCTTCGTATTCTCAGGTCTGCCGTATAGCGATTTATCAACGAATCCATATTGCCGCCGGTTACGCCGAAGAATAAATTGGGCTGCCCAAGCGCCTTGAACGGCTCGGCAGAGTCCCACTCCGGTTGCGCAATGATGCCAACTCTAAACCCCTGGGCTTCCAGCAATCTGCCGACGACCGCCATACCAAAGCTGGGGTGGTCGACATAAGCATCTGCGGTGACGATGATAATGTCACAGCTATCCCAGCCCAATTCATTCATTTCCGCTCGTGACATTGGCAGATAGGGCGCTGGACCATAGCATTCCGCCCAGTATCTGGGATAACTGAATAGTTTTCTGGGCTCGTCTTGATAACGAGTTGTATTGTGTACTTTGGAGGGCTGCAAATTTTACTGCCTAGAGGAACTGATCCAGTGGGGTCACTTCACCATTGATGGTGAGCTCACTATTAGCGAGACTGATGTCGAGCAACAGACGGCCGTTATCGATAGAGATATAGCCCTGTTGAATGTAGGGATCTACCATTCCTGCCGCAGGGCTTCGGTTGATGGCTTCCATATCCAGCGACACGTTGATTTCAACTTCCAGAGCCGCGATAACTTCCGACATTTCAATTTCTTCCATGGACTGTAGCTGCGGCAATCCAGCCCAACGAACCTTGATATCGGCCAGATTGTCACCTTCATAAATATTGGCAGCAACCTGATTTTTAAACACCAGCCCGTTCTGTGCCATGAGCAAGGCCAGTTCAAGTGAGTCCTCCTCGGAGGGTATAGCACCAGTACCAGCTGCCATTTGCTGCTGGAAAGTTGCTATTAAGTCGAAATAGGCGCTCACCATTGCTGTTTGTAACTCATTGATTTCATTGGTCCAGGAAAGTGACCGAATTGGAGTGTCGCTGTTGATATTGTTTATGTTAAACCGCTGATATACATCGATTTGGCGCTGGGCATCCGTGCCTGGCCGCACACGGGACTGAGCTTCCACCCCTTCGAGGCTAATTCGGAGTGGATTCTGGCTGGAAATGGATGAAATCGATAATAGGAGGTCGCTAGGTGCAAACAGGTTGTTCATCTGTTCGCTGCTACTAGCCAGTTGCATGGATGCCAGTTCTAAACCCATGCCGGATTTAGATTCTGTCGCGCGCAAACTACCCATCATCATCTGAAACTCAGCAGACATATCAGGGTTTGCCAGCAAGGTGCCGGTAAGGCCTTCAAAGCTCACGCTGGCCTCTGGTTTGGTGATGTTCACGGGCGCAATGGTCAGCTCTAACAGCATGGACTGATCGAAGCCGGCGAATAACTCAAATGTAACTTCAGGCAACTCGAAAGGAACCTGGGTCAGCGCCTTGGTAATTTTTTTGCTGGCAAAGCGTGGTTTGATTGTGGCTCGAGCCAGGCCGAACTCCATGCCCTCTGGTGTCAGGATGACGGGGCCATGGCTAAATTCGAACGCCAGGCTGCCGCTCAGTGTTTCATCCAGCGCGAATGGGGTGAAATCAACCTGAAATTCTGCTGAGGATGAATACCAGCCATCTTCGAAGCTGGTTTTCGTGATAGTAAGCTGCTGTCGGGTCTCTAAAGGGATCAGCGAAAACAAGGTATCGACCGTGTTATCACGCAAACTCAGCCCGATGATCTTCGGGGCAGCGGCAATGACAAGAATCAGGGTTGCGCCGAGCCCAATTCCGATTACAAGCTTTTTGTTTTGCACTAACAACTCCGTGATCCAGCCATTCCTGGTTTGACTTCGCTCCTTGGTTTCGCACCTACTCATCTGGCAGGCGAAAACAGAAGCGACAGGCCGTTTTCTAGAGGCTCAATATATCAGTAATCCGGTTATATTCCTGGGCTTGATTTGGAAAATTGCAGGATCTATTTCGGTTTGACGAGGTTTCTGACCCAAATTTGCCGCTTGCGTTTACACTGCTTGCGTCTGCGTGACTTTCCTAGCGCTAATTTTGTAAGCACAGCGCCTAGCACCCGCCAGCAGATGATCCGTGCGCTCTACGTCGGCAAATTCAGAGAGCACTGCCCGTAGAAACTCCAATTCTGCCTGACAATAATGCTGGCAAGTGCTGGCAGCTTGAAAAATAGGGCAATGGTTCTCAATCAATAGCCAGCCATCTGGAAGCAAGCGGATCTCTGCCATAAACCCAGCTGTGGTGCGCATCTCTGCCAGCATTAAGAGCTTTTGCCCCAGGTCGGGCCCAGCCGCCTCGAGCAGCTGCCGATAAGCCGGCAGCTTCTGGGCCTCGCTCTGATCAATCAATTCCCTTAGCACCTTTTCACCGTGGCTGTTGCGAAGCGCGGTAATAAGGCTGGCAGCGGTTTGGTCATGGGCGTCTGGAAAGTGCTTGTGACCCAGGGCCGAAAGTTGCCAGTAGTGCAGCGGGCGGCCTCTTTGTTGTCGGGTTTTTGGCTTGGCCTCTACCAGGCCTTTGTGATCGAGTTCCGTGAGGTGCTGGCGCACCCCCATAGTTGTGATAGCTAATTGTTTTGCCAGTATTTTTACAGATTGTGGGCCACGCATCTTGAGGCGTCGGAGGATCAACTCCTGGGAGGCTGAGAGGGATGAGTTGCTGGTCATGAGCATAATAATTAACGCTGGGTACTTAAGAGGTATGTCGGCCTTTTAAAAAAAGTATTTACTTTTGTTAGGGTACTTTGATAATTAATAAAGCAAATACTTTATTATATTGAGAAACTACCTTGGCCAGCTAGTTGCATGACTGAGCATGACGTCGGTGCCGCGAAGGCAAGCCCCAATCGGCGCTCGCTCATGCCAATTTTTGCTGTAACAAAAGCCGCTGTTGAGTCAGCAATTACAGTAGAATGGCGGATGCACTTTGCCCATGATTGCTTGAGTCTACAGTATGGAATTTGACGCGCCGTTGCTGGTGACATTTGTCGCCTATCTACTCCTGATACTTGCCCTTGGCATCAAGGCTTATAGACAAACCCATGATCTTGGGGACTACATTCTCGGAGGCCGCAAGCTAGGCGCTGTCGTCACCGCGCTGAGTGTTGGTGCCTCGGATATGAGCGGTTGGTTACTGTTGGGTTTGCCTGGCGCCATCTATCTCTCTGGACTAAGCGAGATCTGGATAGGCATCGGCCTGACAGTAGGTGCGTACTGCAACTGGCTGTTTGTTTCCAGGCCGCTGCGGGTATACAGCCATCACGCAAATAACTCACTCACCCTGCCGGATTACTTTGAGAACCGTTTTCAGGATCGCTCTCGAATCATTCGCTGCTTGTCAGCAAGTGTTATCTTGGTATTCTTTACCTTCTACACCGCTTCCGGGCTGGTTGGAGGGGCTATCCTTTTCGAGAATAGCTTTGGCCTGGACTATTCGGTAGCGCTATTCGCCGGTGCATTTATCATTGTCTCCTATACCTTTATTGGCGGCTTCCTTGCAGTTGCCTGGACCGATGCTATTCAGGCTGTGCTTATGTTAATGGCCTTGCTAATCGCACCTGTCGCAGTTGTTATGGGGTCAGGTGGCATTTCTACGGTTGTCAGCGAAATGCAGGCTGTCAATCCAGCCAGCACTGATTTATTCGGTGATCTTGGCTTCTTGGCGTTTATCTCTTTATTGGCCTGGGGCCTCGGATATGTGGGGCAGCCACATATTTTGGCGCGGTTCATGGCCGCTGAGAACCCGCAGAAGCTAGTACCTGCCCGCCGTCTTGCGATGATTTGGATGGTTATTGTTCTCTTTGGTTCGGTCACAACAGGACTTGCAGGAATTGCCTACTTTGTAAACGCGCCCTTGGACAATCCAGAGACTGTATTCATCAATCTGAGTAAGAACCTCTTCAATCCTTGGGTTGCAGGTATTATCACCGCCGCCATTTTATCGGCCATTATGTCGACTATTGACTCGCAGCTCCTGGTTTCATCCAGCGTGATAAGCGAAGACATCTATCGCGTTTTTATTCGTCCAGAAGCGACAGACAAAGAATTGGTTGCGGTGAGTCGCATTGCGGTGATTGTGATTGCGATTTTGGCTTTGATTATTGCCAGTGACAGGGAAAGCCGAGTGTTGGATCTGGTGAGCTATGCCTGGGCCGGATTTGGAGCTGCGTTCGGGCCTGTCATTGTATTCTCTTTGTTCTGGCGCCGAATGACTGTAATGGCAGCGGTAGCCGGCATGCTCATTGGCGCGGTTACTGTAGTTCTGTGGTCCAATCTCCACGGCGGCATTTATGACCTTTATGAGATCTTACCGGGTTTCTTGCTCGCGTCGCTCGCTATTATCGGTATTACTTGGGCTCGCCCTGAGCAGCGCGAGGAAACCCTGGCCAGCTACGATGCAGCAAAAGCGCTTTATCCCAGCGATTGAGCTTTGAGCCGGTTCAGCAGCTAAGTACTGCGTGTCATCCGGATATGGGCAATGCCATCCTCAAGATAAGGTGAGCTGGCGGTGACGAACCCCATTTCCTGATAAAACGATTCCAGATACTGCTGCGCAGATATAGTAAGCCCTTTTCCGGACCATTTCTTTTCACAGTAGGCGATCGAATGAGCCATGAGTTGCTTGCCGTGACCGCCTTGGCGTACGCGCTGGCTGGTCACCACACGCCCGATTGACGCAGCTTGGTATTTTTCTCCTGGTGGCAGCAATCGGGCGTAGCAAACCAGCTTGTCGTCATGCCTGCCCAGCACATGCACAGCAACCTGATCGCTGTTATCGATATCTTGGTAGATACATTCCTGCTCTAGGATAAAGACCTCGGCACGAAGCCTCAGGAGATCGTACAACTCCTCATTGCTGAGTGCTGAAAACTCCTTACACTGCCAGGAGAGTCTTATCATAGAGCCAAACATCCAAGAGAAAATTCTGCCTGACTTTAGTGGCTAGAGAACGAGTCTGCAACTGCGATCTCCAGTGAATGCCAAAACAGCAAAGCGCCACGCAAACAGCAGGAGATTCAGTGGCGAGACAAGGCATTGCTAGAAAAACTGCGTCCTACTTGGGCGAATCAGGCGCTGTGTCTGAATATCATGCAGGGGCCGCTACCCAATTTGGCGATAGATATCGGCTAGCAGGCGAGCTTGCGATATACTTCGCCGCGAGTCCCCGTGGCACAATTGGATAGCGCGACGCCCTCCTAAGGCGTAGGTTGCAGGTTCGACTCCTGCCGGGGACACCAATTACAGTAACCTTTCGACACTCTCCTTATCAAAAACTCTATATATATATCAATATAAAACGTAACAATTTGGAATAAACACGAAACCTTGCGTCCCGCCATAAGCACATTATTTTTAGTGGGACAGTTGGTGGGACTGATGCCGAAACAAGTAAAACTGCTTACTGAACTTGAAGTAAAAAATCTAAAACCCACGCAAAAGCCAGATGGCACACTTGTGAAGAACATGGTGCCAGTCGGTGGCTCAATGGAGTAGGAGCGATGGAAAATACGCAACAACAAATCCTAGATGGGCGAGAATTACGCGGTGGAGGGAATTCGAAGTTGCAAATTGATGGTGTGCCGTTCCTTAATTTTTCAGGCTGTAACTACTTGGCGTTAACCGACAGGCTGGAGCTTCGTTCAGCTGCTCAGAATGTCTTGGACGATGGGGCAGGCTTCTCTCGATATTTGGTGGACGCCTATGGTGGATATGATCCTTACTTTCGGGCAGCTGAAGAGGAAGCCGCTCAATTCTTTGGCACTGAGGCTGCGGTGTACTTACCTTCTGGTTTTTTCATAGGAGCGGCAGGATTTGCCGCCGCAGAGCCTGATTACGACGTCATTTTGCTAGATGAAAATGCTCACTGGTGTCTTGTGGATGCGGCTAGGCTGACAGACAAGCCGTTTCGATTCTTTGCTCATCGATCGGCTGAATCACTTGAAGCAGAGATTGATCTCCTCTTGCCAGGGCAGCGTCCTATAGTAGTCACTGATGGCGCGTTTGCGACAACAGGCGCATTACCCCCGCTGGATCAATATGCAGATATTTTGGAGCACGTCGATGGCATTCTGTTGGTGGATGAATCTCACTCTGGAGGCGTGGTTGGAAAGACAGGGCGGGGCTCTGCTCAGCATTATGGTGTTGAGCACATAGCGCATGTCGGTGTCACACTTAGTAAGGCATTTTGTGGACAAGGCGCTGTCTACGTCGGTTCAAAAGCACAGGTTGAACGCGCTGTTGCGGCGAAGCCTATCAGAGGGTCGAATTCGGGTACGCCGATATCCGCAAACGTGTGTGCGGCCGCTCTTAAACTGGTTCGAAACAACCCGGATCTCTGCGAAAAAGTTAGAGAATTGGCAGATTATTTACGAAATAATCTAAGAGCACTTGGGCTCGATGTGTCGGACACACAGGCGCCAATAGTCTCATTCAGTTATGCTGGCTTTTCGGAAATGCGAAACATTCAACAATATTTGTTTAATCAGGGAATGTACGTCTTACACTCGAATTATATAGCTTCCGGCCCTGGGGGTATTATTCGGCTTAGCATATTTGCCGATCACTCGGTTCAAGACCTAGACCGAGTCACAACAGCAATCGGCGGTGCATTGTCCTAGAAATGTTTTTCTAGTATGAGATCGAAGCGCTTGCCTTTATCACTGGCTGGAATAACTGACGTGATTTCTCCTACATGCGGATGTTGCCAGACAAGCTTGCTGACATATCACTAGCCAGTCATGTGCGAAAGATGGAGACTGTATTTCTGTCTGATGAACGGAGGTCTCGCAATGGAATTTTTCAGAAATCTCTGCTGTTTCGATGTTTGAAAACGTTAATTTTGCCATGGTGGAGAGCCTGTGGGATTCATTAACCCCCAGCGGTAACCTGTCCTGAGGCAGGCGCCGGCGAATTTGGAATTCATATGAAACTTGGGCTAACGGCTACCTCAAAACTTGAAGCGCCTTATTAATGTCCTGGCGATGGGCTCCTAGTTCAAGATCCTCTGCCTCTGCCTCTGCCGTCAAGCCCAACTTGGTCACTTCCGGCACCTGTCGCCAGTTTAAATCCTCAGTACCATTTATTTTGAAACCGTAACTCTGACGCTGCGAGGATAATCGAGATGGGCGCTGGGGACGGCAGCGAGTCGAGGGGCCTTGAAGTTTGGTAGCTGATTCTTACTCGGTATAAGGAAAGCTAAGAATTTGCAGGCTTTTTTCAGGGTTGTTAGAAAGCGAGATCTGAGTTTTTTGAGGGTCGAGTGATGTTGGTAAAATAGCTAATAAAACATCAGGTTGTGCTTTATTTAAAGAACCTACATGAGCCAATATCGTCCCCTTGCTAGGGTTGTCTGCTGTTCCCAACAGTACTTCATTGTCTGTGGACAGCTGCTTTCCGCTTGCTGACGCCTGCAACAAACAGAGCCGCTTCTTGGCCTGGGCACGGTAGTGCATTCGCGCGACTACTTCCTGCCCGGTATAGCAGCCTTTCTTGAAATCAACCACGCCTGACTGGTCATAATTAAGCAGCTGGGGAGTATACTGCTCACTCATCTCAGCAGTGACGTGCACAACGCCCGCAAGTATCTCGGCACGGAGCCACTGTTCTGGATTGCTTGCAGGGATGCCAGCAAGGGTAGCGGCCTGCTGTTCATCCCAACACCAAATCTGGTATCGCGGGTCCGGGCCTGGCAGCCTGATCCAGTAGATCTGGTCAGCCGTCGTCACAGAACCAGGTTGTGGTGGCCAGGGTGGCAAATCGTAATTTGCAAACTGCGGCGGTTGAGATTGCTCGCTATCTACATCGATTGCGCCAAGTACCACCGCCGGCCCAGCGATCAAGCTGAGCTCCACCTTTGAAAAAACCGCATACTTCGTCAGCGTGGCGTACAATTTCTCCGCATTGCCCGCAGTGATTTGCAGAAAGCATTCGTCATTCACTAACAAGGCGAGGAAATCAGCGACGACTCGACCCTTGAGGTTGCACAAGGAGCCAGGTAGACAGCGATCTGCGCTCAGCATTTCCATATCGCAAGTGACCTGACCCTGCAAAAACGCAAGGGCATCCGGGCCGCTGACTCGAACGTACTCATACTGCGTCAGCTTAAAAATCTGCATGTTAATCCTCTGGCGAACAAATGAACCGGCAGGTAAAGCTGATTCAGCAGGTCGGGTTAGTAGGGTGTTCGGTTAGTGACTCCTCAACATAATGCGAGGCAGCATTGAAAATAGATCACTCTTCGTGATTAACGCACAATGCACCATCTTAGAATCGGCACTGAATTTTTGGTTATTATATGACTGAATTGAACAAGCAAAAAATATTTTGGCATAGTCGCCGCGGTATGCTGGAGCTGGACCTTCTGCTGGTGCCATTCGCGAAGGAAGTGTTCGAGAACCTCTCCACTGAAGATCAGTGGTTATACCGCGATTTACTGGCCGAGGAAGACCAGGATTTATGGAACTGGTTTTTGGAGAGGATGGAACCCTCAGACGCCAGATTCAAACCAATGATTAGGCAAATTCTCGCGCACAAGGCGAGCAAGTTCTAAGCTGGATCGGTTCAGTTCCCGTGCGGTCTGCATATCTTCGAGGTCGAAATCAGGCCTTCCCGCGTAGTCCTGCGAATACTGCTGTTCGTTCACCTTTGGGCAGGTCTTGCTCTGTGCTTGACCGAGTTGCCCGCCACCCTGCTTGCGGAATCTCTGTTGGCTCTGGGTCTCTGCGGCACAGCGAGAGTTCGTGCCGACTTATCCGTGGCCGCGATTCGATTCCTGCGCGCTAGAATCCGCTAGCAGTCTTGGATTCTGTAAAGCCGGCAGGGCGAGAGACAGTATCCCCCCACTGTGTTCTTCGTTAGTGAATTTTCAATCGTACTGGTTTTCAGCCGGGGGATTAACGCTGCAGAGATGAGTGAAGTGCGCCCGCATGTGCTGCTGATTTGCGCAGATAGCCTCAGCAGCCTGCGGTCGCGCAGACTCCGCCGTTACCTATGATTTGAGTGTCCCGAAGCATCTATCTAGGGTGTGAGCAACGTATCCTCGGGTTCACTCAGCATTTCCAGATGGTCGAGGGTAAAATGCAGCCCGCGACTCTCTTTACGCTGCAAAGCACAGCGAATGATGAGCTCCGCAACCAGCGCCAGATTGCGCAATTCCAGATTGTCATTGGTCACGCGATGCTTGATGTAGTAGTCCCGAACTTCATCGCGGATCAGCCGGATACGGCTATGGGCTCGCTCCAGTCGCTTCGTGGTTCGAACGATGCCCACGAAGTCCCACATAAAACGCCTGATCTCATCCCAATTATGAGACACGAGTACTTCGTCATCGGAATCGGTGATCCTGGACTCATCCCAGGCCGCGATGTACGGAACCAGCTCGGTATGGTCGAGCTTGGTTCTGATATTCTCGGCCGCGCCAAAAGCGACCACGAAGCATTCGAGTAGGGAATTGCTCGCCATGCGGTTTGCCCCGTGGAGCCCGCTGAAACTGGTCTCGCCGATAGCGTAGAGATTAGTTATATCTGTCTCGCCGCGCTCATTGGTTACAACCCCACCGCAGGTGTAGTGGGCCGCAGGCACAACCGGGATGCGGTCGGTGGTGATATCGATGCCAAAGCCGAGACAGCGCTGATAGATGTTTGGAAAGTGTTCCTTAACAAAACTTGTTGGTCTATGGGTGATGTTCAAGTACACGCAATCGCAGCCCAGGCGTTTCATCTCGTGGTCGATGGCCCGCGCCACGATATCCCGAGGTGCCAGTTCTGCTAGTTCATGAAATTTTGGCATGAAGCGTGATCCGTCCGGTAACTCCAGAAGGGCACCTTCGCCGCGCAAGGCTTCAGTGATCAGAAATGATTTCGCGTGCGGGTGATACAGGCAGGTGGGGTGGAACTGATTGAATTCCATGTTGCCAACGCGGCAACCCGCGCGCCACGCCATGGCGATGCCATCACCACTGGCACCGTCGGGGTTGCTGGTGTAGAGGTAGGCCTTGCTGGCACCCCCGGTAGCCAGGGTGACAAACCGTGATCGGATCACCTCGACCTTGTTGCTGACTTGATTCAGGACATAGACCCCGACACAGGTGCGTCCAGAGCTCTCTGGGGCGGGCTGTGTCACTAAGTCTACAGCAGTACAGCCCTGTAGCAGGCTAATATTGGGATGCTCCTTTGCGCGCTGCTGGAGCGTCTGGAACACAGCCTTGCCAGTGGCGTCAGTTGCGTGGATTATGCGGCGATGACTGTGCCCGCCCTCCTGAGTGAGATGCAGCGATGTCAGATCCACCACCGGCGAAGCAGGGCGCGGGTCAGCCTCCACGGCTTCCCTGGTCGTAAACGGGACACGCTGGTCCACTAGCCACTTCACGGCCCTGGCGCTGTTCGCGACTACATGTTCGACTACGTTCGTGTGACACAGGCCCACGCCCGCCTTAAGGGTGTCCTGCACATGGGAATCGACGCTGTCCGAGTCGTCCAGCACAGCAGCAATGCCGCCCTGGGCATAGAATGTGGCGCCTTCCTGCAGATCGCCTTTGCTTAATACTATGACGCGGGCGAAGTCTGCTGTCCGTAGCGCCAGGGTCAGCCCTGCTGCGCCACTGCCAATGATCAAAATGTCGGTTGTGCTCCCTTCGGAGGCCTTTTGCTCTTCCATGAATAAGCTGTAACTCTCTTTAATATGTCAGTTTATAATGCCTGTAACTAAAAAAGCTGTCGCTCTACCGCACGCGGTGTCATGCTCTCAATTGGATCGGCTGCAGGCGGTTTCCAGGTAGACGGCGCTGCCTCAGAGGTGCGAAGGTCTAGTGAAATACGGGTAATGATATCGCTTCCGCGAACTTTTGCACGCTGCGACTGTCAGATTCGCCTTGAGGGTTTAAGTAGATTAGCCTGCGCCGCCCTTGGGAAGAGTGATTAATGAGTGAGCTTGGTCACTGTCGCCTGCGCGGGGATCAAGTTAAGAGAAACAAGAATGGACAAGGCGAATGGCAGACGCGACTGACCAACAGCTCGTTGACCGGGTTTTGGCGGGAGATAAAAATGCCTTCAACTTTTTGGTGCTGCGCTACCAGCACAGGGTTGCAGCGCTGATCGGCCGATTCGTTCAAGATGCCCAGGAGGTGGAGGATGTGACCCAGGAAGCTTTTATCAAGGCTTATCGTGCTTTGCCTCTGTTTCGTGGGGATAGCGCTTTTTATACCTGGTTGTACCGTATTGCAGTTAACACGGCGAAAAACCACTTGGTGTCCAGAAGCCGGCGTCCGCCAGCCACGGACGTAGAGGTAGATGAGGCCGAAGTAATAGAACTTGGCACGGTGCTAAGAGAAATTGAAAACCCTGAGAACAGCCTTGCCAGCGCTAAACTCAAGGTCGCCATCGATACTGCTATTGAGGAATTGCCCGAGGATTTGCGGACAGCTTTTACACTGCGGGAGTTTTCGGGGCTGAGTTATGAAGACATCACAGAGGTGATGGACTGCCCGGTTGGCACCGTGCGCTCGCGCATATTCCGGGCCCGGGAAGCGATCGACAAGAAGATCAGGGAACTACTTTGAGCTTGATTGCGGTTTTTTGCACTAGCTGCAGAACTTTTTGCCATGAGCAGGGTCTGATAGATAGGGATTCGCTAGACTCTTAGCCCAGTGATTTGATGAGAGAAATCACAGAAATTTGCGAAGTAAGTCAAATCAAAGAGATCAGAGTTACTTGAGGTGCGCTCGGGCAAGACTCAAGATGGGCATCACCAACCCGGTTTAAGCGGAATCACACAAGTAGTTAGAATGAAGTAGAAGGTATGGTCAACAAAATTAAAACGGGCTCAGTTACTCCCCCAACTCACTCCGCAGACCGTGACGCTGAGGCAGTTTCCGCGCTCATGGATGGCGAAGCAACCGATCTTGATTTTCGACGCTTGCTCAAGTCCGCTGCCACAAGCCCTGAAACGATGGAAACTTGGGAGCGTTATCATTTGGCCCAATCGGTGATGCATGAGCAGGGCACTCCTGTGTCGACAGCTGTCGCCAGCGGCGTGGCCGCTTCGCTTGCCGATGAAATGGTCTACACCGCCGATCCACAGCGCTTCAGCGCTTGGCAGCAGCAACTCACCAAACTGGCAGTAGCCGCTGCCGTGGCAGTGCTTGCGGTGCTCACGCTGCAGCCTAATCCAGCAGGAAGTAGGCCTACTTCTGAACTGGCGCAAGAGGCTCCGAGCAACTTCAAGTCAGTGCCGCTGGCGGTGCCGGAATCTCTGGTTGCGGAAACTCGGGTCGCGGGAACCCTACCGGCCGCTGTCGACCCTGAAGCACAGCGACGACTACGTGATTTTATCGAAAGCATGAGTTTCGATGGTGCTGAGTCTGTGCGCTTGGAGCATATTCAGGACTCCCCTCTATACAGATTGGTAAACGACCTTCCTGCATCACCCGATTAGGCCCTAAGCCTGTGCCATCCCCCTTTTTATCGCGGCGACTCTTCGTTGCGCGCCCAAGTCTGCAATATGCTAAGGTTGTTGGCGTCACATTCCGGGAATCAGCGAGTTCACGGACGGGATAGATAATTCTCTGATCGAAACTGGTTGTTGCAGACGTAGGGAGTACTATGCATACATCTAAGCGCTTTATTTTTCATCGTATCTTCTCTGAAGGCTCTCATGCCCTGGCGGGTTATGCCTGTCTCTGCCTGATCTCAGGTATCTTCTCAAGCGTTTTTGCAGCTGCCGAGTTGCCAGATTTCGCTGATCTTGTGGAGAAAAACGCCCCCTCGATCGTTGAAATTTCGACCACGCGACGGGTAGCAGCTCGCGCCCCGAGTCCGGATTCGGAAATAGAGGAACTGTTGCGTCGCCTGAATCCTGAAGACAGCCCTGATCTGGAGATTGAAGGGCTCCCCGAGCAGCGCCAGCGTGCCGCGGTGGGCTCAGGATTTATAATTTCCGAAGATGGTTATGTCATTACCAACAATCACGTGGTGGTTGGGGCCGATGAGATTCAGGTAACCCTGAATGACAGAAGAGTTTTCGATGCAAAAGTCATCGGCCTTGATGAACCGTCGGATTTGGCGGTTCTCAAAATAGATGCTACTGACCTTCCATTTGTAGCCTTTGGAAACTCAGACGCCTTGCGTGTTGGTGAATGGGTGCTGGCAATTGGTTCTCCATTCGGACTTGAGTTTTCCGCGGCTGCTGGCATCGTGAGCGCCAAAGGCAGATCTGTGCCGGGTCGATCTTCCTACAACTATATGGCCTTCATACAGACTGATGTCGCCATCAATCAGGGTAACTCCGGTGGGCCGCTGTTCAATCTGGATGGCGAAGTCATTGGAATAAACTCCCAAATTCTTAGCAGCACCGGCGGATCGAATGGTATTTCGTTCTCGATACCAAGCAATGTAGCGACTAATGTGATCAACCAGCTGCAAGAGACCGGCAGTGTTGAAAGGGGATTGCTCGGCGTGCGCATGCGCGAGGTTGATAATGCCCTGGCAGAAATTTTCGGGATGGCAAGACCACGTGGCGCCTTTGTGGACGAGGTGCAGCCTGGCAGTCCGGCCGCGGAGGGCGGTATTCAGAATGAGGACATCATCGTGGAATTCAACGGCCACGAGATTGAGTACTACACCGATTTGCCATTTTACGTTGGCCAGTATCGGCCAGACACCCAGGCCGAGGTCAAGCTATATCGCGATGGCGACATACTCGATCGCGCCGTCGTCCTGGGCAGTTCACCAACCAATGTGGTGGCCAGTACGACGCCGGAAGTGCCTCGTGAACGCGCCAATCCCCTGGGATTCCGCGTCGCTGAGCTGGGTGAGGAAGCTAGGCAGATATCTGGTTTGAGTGGAGTACGGATTGCTGAACTCAATGCAGGGCCCGGGCGAGAAGCCGGTTTGCGTGAGGGGGATGTCATTGTCGCTCTGAATCGTCGTGAGGTTAGCTCCACTGAGCAATTTGCGGAAATCGCCCGCAGTCTGCCTGGTAACGGCTTTGTGCCTATCCGCATCGTGCGGGAAGGGCAGGCAACAACCATGGCATTGGAGTTGGCACCGTAGTGTCGCCGTGGTGCGCATCATGCCTGTGTGTCGCTTCATAGCGTCACATTTCCCCTGCCACTGAGTGCCCCTTTAGGGTAGACTTGGCCCCCGCGCGCCTCGTGCATGTCAAAAGCCATCGACGGTATCGTTCTTCGTGTCTGATCTAAGCCTTATCCGCAATTTTTCCATCATTGCCCATATCGATCATGGTAAGTCTACGCTTGCCGATCGTTTCATTCAGTACTGTGGGGGGCTGGAAGAACGGGAGATGGATGCTCAGATTCTTGACACCCTCGATATCGAGCGCGAGCGCGGCATTACCATCAAGGCGCAGAGCGTCACGCTCTATTACGATGCCGAAGATGGTAAGCGCTATCAACTTAATTTTATCGATACGCCAGGCCATGTCGATTTTACCTATGAGGTGTCTCGCTCGCTTGCGGCCTGCGAAGGCGCACTGCTAGTAGTCGATGCCGGGCAGGGTGTTGAGGCCCAATCAGTGGCAACCTGTTATACGGCAATTGAACAGGGCCTGGAAGTCCTCCCGGTGCTGAACAAAATGGATCTGCCGCAGGCTGAGCCAGACCGAGTGCGAGTGGAGATTGAGGAAATTATCGGCCTCGATGCTTCTGAAGCTGTTTGCGCCAGCGCTAAGACTGGAATGGGTATCAAGGAAATTTTGGAACAGATTGTACAGAAAGTGCCGCCGCCCTCTGGTGAGAAAGAAAGTGACGTTCAGGCGCTGATTATTGACTC
>MDTC01209422.1_pt1 | contig 20947 bp, 20 predicted proteins | sample 811181 | NCBI WGS metagenome assembly MDTC01 (sample SAMN05326644, study PRJNA326480) | marine metagenome | isolation source: seawater | place: Pacific Ocean: North | collected 2011 | reverse complement strand
CCAGCTGGGAATTGTGAAGTGGTTTAATAACAAAGCTGGTTTTGGTTTTGTAACAACACTTGAAGATAGTGGTAAGGACATTTTTGTCCATCACACAGGTGTTTCTGTTGATCGTGAACAATACAAATATCTTGTTCAGGGTGAATATGTTGAGTTTAATCTTTCTAAGAGTGATAACAGCGAGCATGAGTGGCAAGCTGTTAATGTGAAGGGTGTGCAGAATGGCCCCTTGATGTGTGAGACTAGATACGTAAGTCGCCAAGAGAGAGAGCAATCGATTGGTCAAGATGATGGTGATGATCGTCGAAATGATTCTCGACCTCCTCGTCGTGGACCTCGTGGACCTCGTGGGCCTCGTGGGCCTCGTCGCCGTGGTGGTGGTCCCAGAGATAACCCTCGTAGAACTGCACAGAGATGGGTTCTTGATGAAGCTAATAGCAAGCAAAATACCAGCGAGGATGCATAAAAAAATTATAATTAAATATTAATTTTTTATAAATATTTATTTTTATAAATATTTATTTTTATAAATATTTATTCAATTACTTAATTACTGAAAATAAATTTATTTTCTCTACATTCTACCAGCAAATTATAGTACGTGTTGCATAAATGTGTTTTCCCAACACATCTTTGGTGTAAAAATTTAATATATGCGCATTTCTTTTTTTTTCTATCATTTTTTTCAGCATCATTTTTTACTACCTTTTTCAACATTTTTAAATCTTTCAAAATATAAACTATTTTAATTCAATTTAAATATATTTATTTTTTTTAAATTGATTTAAAGGTTTCTCTTCATAATGAAGATATAAATGAGTAAAAATAAATCTCAAAAAATGTCTAATGTAGTAGCTGAAAACAAGGGAGATAAAAAGGGAGAAAAAAAGAAAAAAGTAAAAGATACCACTATTTCCGATGAAGTTAAGGAAATCTTCTCACCAATCACTGATAATATCTCTAGTATTAAATTGCAACTTACAGCACTTTCTTCGCAAATTAAGGGTGTTGAAAGGCAAATTATGAAAAAAATGAAACAATTGGATAAAGAATTAAGGAAGAAAAGTAAGGGTAATAAACAACCTTCCGGATTCGCAATGCCTAGCAAAATTTCACCAGAGCTTTGTAAATTTATGGAAATACCAGAAGGCAGTGAGATGGCTAGAACAGAAGTAACGAAATATATTATCCAATATATCCAAGATAATAAATTGCAAAACCCAGACGATGCCAAACGAATTGAACCCAACACCGAACTAAAATCTCTTTTAAATATTAAAGAACATGATGGTAATTTAACTTATTTCAATATTCAGCGTTTTATGAATAAACATTTCGTGAAAGCATAATCTATCTATTTGTTAAGTTAGGCAAACAAGACAAATAATTATTCTCACCTTTAAATAAATTATTTTTTTTCCAAGTTCTATAATTATTATGATGGTTATGGAGTGTTTCTATAAATAATGGTTCATTATATATTTCAAAACCATTTTTTAAAAACTTATAAGGTATTATATTATCAACACTACCAATACCCATTGTTAAATTAAAATCATCTATATTTACTATATTTTTAATATTATTTGAGTGAAATATCCAAGTATCTGCACTCCATTCGTAGTCTTTATATAATTTTTTATTCGCAATATTGTCTTTTTCGTATTCTGTCCTCAATAATGAAAATACTTTTTTCTCATTAACTAATCCGCTAATAAAAATATTTTTTAATGTTTTATTGAAAAAAATATCACTATTTGTTATTATAATATAACCTTTTAAATTATTATTTAATGATTCTATAATAGAATCACTAAATGTCATACGTCGATTTTTAACTATTTGAATAATTTTATCATTTTTTATACCCATTTCTTCTTCTGTGTACTCTCTATCATTTAATAAATATATTTCACTTATTGATTCATTCATAACATTTAATTTCAATGTTTCTTTTATTTCTTCATATCTTTCATTATTATTCGGAATATAAAATTGTGTAAATAAATAAATATTATCAACTACCTTTGTTTTTTTATTTGTTTGTTTAGATCGAATGGTTATCAAATTCAATATTCTATTACCAACCCTTTTTTTTTTTAATACTGGTTTATTATTATTTAATAATAACATATAAATAATAATAAGTTTATTTTAAAAAAAATGGAACACAAAAATATAATATAATAACAGCTAAAAAACCAGCTATTTTTTTCTTCATGAAATTACGATGAACAGACATCCAAGCTAGTCGCTGATCTTCAGTTTTTAAATGTTTTACCATATATTCAGACTTTGGTAAAATATAATATATCATAACTGTTGAGAATATAAGAACAATTCCTGCTAAACAAAATCTAGATGTTAATTTCATATTAGAAAGAATTACTCCAAGACCTAGAAAACCTCCTGCTCCTAATCCACAATAAAAATGATTCAAACGTTCTTTTTTAATTTTATCGTATATTTCAAGTTGCTCTCTATCTAAAAGGCTTTCTAAATGTTTTAAATCAGAATTATATATCATAGTCAAACCAAAAACCATAAAATGAATAATAAACAATATATAAAATATTGTACATGTTTTCATGCAATCCCCATTTTTCTTCATATAAATTAAAAAAGATAATAATATAAAAGAATTTATAATATTATTATCATAGACAAATGCTATTTAATGTTATACTTCTTTGCAACCTATTATGTACAGCATTATCTAAAAATATTTCTTATTTGATGAATAATCAATCTACAGTATCATATATTCAACTACCTGAAACAAATTTAATTAATACTGCCACGAGAACGTACCCATTCAGTGGATTTGCATGCAATGAATTTAATACAAATGATAATTTAAATTACTTTATTACATCATCCATATACCCAAATTTCCATCATAGCTACAGTCAAAATAGTAAATGCATATATACTAAAAAATATGTCGAGATTATAAAATATAATGTATCAAATCATAGTATTGTAAATAATATTATTATTGGTGAAAACAATGTAAATTATCCAACCGCAATTGGGAATAAAGGCAGCGATAATGTAGTATCATGTGGAATTTATAACGATAAAAATATGTTATATTATATTGCTTCAAATAAATATAATTGCGAATCCAGTTATTCAACAGATAGTTCATTAGTGAGAATTGATTTGAATACTTTTAATTTTATAGATAGAACTATTTTTCGAAATTTCCAAAATAAATCCCCATTTGCAACATATAGTTATTATGAATACAAATACATTTTTGCTCCAACAACCTCTATTTTATTAAATGATATATTATGGGTTTCGTTCGGAACAAATTATGGTGGTATATGGAAACTAAATATAACTGAAACACCCGTAAAGTTATTAGACCAATATCAAAAAAAATATATGGTCTCAAATGACGACACTGTTTTTAAAAATACAGATATTTCAAATACTTATGAGACCAACATCAGAGAAATAAAAAAAAGCTTTATCATTAAAGAAAAACAAGAAATATATTTCATAGAAGATACTGGTTATAGTGATGCTAAAATACTTATAATTAATTATTCCAAACCATTAAATGACAATACTACACAAATAAAGATATTAGATGGTATTAACTATATTAGTGATATTAAAATAGATAAAAATAACCAGTTTATATATGTTGTATCAGGCTCTTTAAATAGTGAATTATATAAACTAGATTTTAATTTTGATAAAGTAAGTTTAAATATGTTTTGTGATATTGATTTTTTAAAATTCCCATCAGAATGGGGTGTAATAACCAATATCCAATTAGATTTAAAAACTGGGTATATATATGCAATTATATCTACAAGATATCCATATTATGGTATTGTTAAAATTAATATAAAAGATATGAAATTGGATATGAATTCTTATTCTGAATTTTATAATATTGTTAATTTTGAGACTTATTCTTATAATATATATTTACAACATACAAATATAACATCATTACAAGATGGAAAATTAATTATATTAGGTAATCAAAATACAGCACAATATTTATTAGTAGATGTTGATTTATATGGGTGTGCCGAAGGACGGGGTTTTTCAACAAACCATTGTTCTATATGTGAACAAGGAAAATATTCCAATAAAGTAGGTGGAATATGTATAGATTGTCCTGCTGGATATGCAAATGAAGATTATGAAAGTTCTGAATGCGAAAAATGTTCAAAAGGCCAATTTACAAATGGTGTCCATACAATATACTGCAACGATTGCCCCGCTGGATATTATAATGAATTTGAAGGACAAAATAATTGTAAATCATGCTCAAGAGGAAAATATTCTATTGTAAGTAGCTCTTCAAATAAAGACGATTGTTTAAACTGCGATGACGGAAAAATTAGTAATTCAGGTGATATAACATGTATTTTTTGTCAAACTGGGAGATGGACCAATGATGGTATATTATGTAAAAATTGCACGCACGGGAAATATAGCAACGCTATTGGCTTAATTAGCGACGATGATTGCGAATTATGTCCAATTGGCAAATACAATGATTTATTGGGTATATCAAATGAAAATAATTGTAAAACATGTATGAATGGGAAAATTGGTATTATTGAAGGAGCAAAGTCCAACCAATCTTGCATTAAATGTGATATTGGTATGTTTAAAAGTTCTTTATATCATTGCGAATCATGCCCCAATGGCTGGATTTCCATTAATAAAGAAAATAGATGCGACCAATGTCCTATAGGCAAATGGGCACTTGATAAACACAGTTGCGTTGATTGTCCAAAAGGAAAATATAGCTTTTCTCTAGGATTGATAGACCATACTGAGTGTTTGTTATGTAGTAAAGGTAAATACCAACCCTTAACAGGGCAAATAACAGAAAATAGCTGTTTACATTGCCCAGATGGAAAAATTGGAACAATAAAAGGCGCTATTTCCAACAAATCATGTGTAGCATGCGATTCCGGTCGATTTAAAAGTAATGATATAGATTGCGATGAATGTCCAAATGGTTGGATATCAACATATCTGAGAGAATTTTGTGTTATATGTCAAAGAGGAATGTATAACAATCTAAATAAAAATTTTTGTGAAAAATGTCCACAGGGCAGGTATAATGAACAAGAAGGCGCAATGACTGTAGATGATTGTATAAAATGTGATATGGGAACATGGAATAATATTGATGGGCAAATGTTTAAAGATGACTGCAAAGGCTGTCTACCAGGATTATACGGTAATGAAATGGGTATGATATCAATTGGTTCGTGTAAAGAATGTCCAGCCGGAAAATTTAATGAAAATTATGGTTTAGCAGAAGTATTTAATTGTAAAGAATGTTCGACAGGTAGATATTCAATTGCGGGAAGTCTTATGTGCATACCCTGTCAACCGGGAACATTTACCATTACTATGGGTTCACCGAAATGTGAATATTGTCCAGAAGGGAAGTATTCTCGAGAAAATTCAAGTTATATTTGCAACAATTGTCCCGAAAATTCAGAACAAAATAACAAAAAAACGGGTTGTATTTGTTCAAAAAACACATATGATACTTTTTACAATTATCCCGACTTAAACTGCATACAGTGCAACAATACATTTTCTTGTGATAAAAATACAAATATCGAAACCATTGTATTGAAAGAAAATTTTTGGAGAAATTCAAAAAAGTCTACAAACATATATAAATGCAAAAATAGATATGCATGCAAAGGAGGTATTATATACAATAATTCAAATGATTTATGTGCAGAAGGTTCAATGGGTGCTCTTTGCAATGTATGTAAAAAAGGATGGGCCAAGGATGATGGTGTTTGTTTAAAGTGTCCAGAACATAAAGGTAGAACAATTAGTCTAACTGTCATTATACCGGTAGTTTCTGTTATTATAATAATTTTTTTAATTAAAACAGCAAATCCGTCAAATAATAAAAAAGAAGAAGTGAATGGAGTTGTTAAAATATTCATGAATTATGCTCAGGTTTTTTCTCTAGCTAGTTCATTCGAAATTAATTGGCCATCGCTAATACGTTATTTATTTGAAAGAGCGAAAGAATTCTCATCACCAAGAGTTAGTTTTTATTCTTCGGATTGTGCAATAGGATGGTCTTATTATGATAAACTGCTTGTATATTTAATTTTACCATTATTTTATATTATAGCAGTAACAATCATTATCTTTTTAATATCACTATGTTATTGTTCTCGAAAAAAAAAGAAAATTAAACAAATGCGGCGCCATAAAAGTCAGATAGAAATAGAAGAATATGAAAAAAATAGACCCAATTGTTTAACATTTTTTATAGCATGGGAAAAAACAGCAATTGTCGTTGGAACATTTTTAAGTTGGCCAACCATTGTAACAAAAACACTAGAAGTTATGAATTGTGAGAAGATAGATGATACATATTACTTAGTGAGGGATTATTCAGTTGTATGCTATGATACTAAACATTATACTTACTTATCAGTAGCATACGCTTCTTTAATTTTATATGGTCTTGGAATTCCTTTATTGGGATTTAAACTTCTCTATAATTATAGATATAGATTATTTGACATGCAAAATAGATATGATGGTTCAACGCCATTATCATTTTTATTTTTAGGTTATAGGGAAAAAAGATGGTATTATGAGTTTATTATAATGGGAAAGAAAGCTGGATTAATTATTATGTCTGTATTTTTAAAAAGTTATCCAAGATATCAGATCATTGCTGCTTCTTTACTAGTACAAATTTCGTTTTTCTTACATGTTTTTTTGAGACCTTATGACACTATAACAAGTTATGGAATTATATGCAATAGATTAGAAAGTATTAGTCTATTATCATTAGTTATGACATTGAGTACCGGATTATTTTTTGGAACAATTGATTCTGGATATAAACTAGGAACATTCGAAGATGTTTTAATTGTTATATTAATTTTATGCAATGGTGGAATTAGTTTTTATTTTCTTACGTACTTTATTAGATTAGGATTTAAATCAGCAAAAAACCAGATTAAAGAACATTTAAGTGAGGATTTTAAAAAAAATAGAATCCCATGTTTTTTACGATGTTGTAATATATCACATAAAAATTTACAAGCATTGAAATACTGGTCATATAGCACTAATGATTACAACTATGGTATATCACTGCATAACAATTTAGAAAAAGAAATATTTGCAAATTATTATACAGAAAAAAAGGAAAAACTGAACACTTTAAATAGTAAATTGGATAATATTAAAAAAAGAAGAGTTAGTGTACAACTTGATAAATTAAGGTCAGATATACAAGTTATGGAAAAAGAAAGATGTTGGCAAACAATTCAAAATAACAGATTATATAAAACATTAAAAAATATAACAACAAAAGATAAATCGTCTTTATCTAACGAAGATAAAAAAAATATAAAAGAAATATTTAAATTTTATATTAATCAGGGTATTCAATATAATGAAAAAATGAATAACTTGTATATGAATGAGTTAACCAAAATGATTAATGATGATGACGAATTTATTAATGAAATTGTAAGAGATATATCAAATATAGAACAAATAATTATTTAGTTAAAATTAAATTTTTTTTATATTTAATTTTAATATCATGAGTATTAATGAAAATTGTTCTGATTGTGTTGACTTGGGTGAAGTTTCAAATCACATATTCATACCGATTTATTTAGATAGCAGTGGCGTAGTCTTAGATTCATCTGCCAATGTTGTTTCAACATTAGATGCGTCTTATAATTTTATATTAGATTCATTTCAAACACAAGCAAATTATTTACGTTCAATGATTTATTACAGTAAAAATGGAGATGATTACACATTCAAATATAATGATATAAATAAAATACTTTTATCTAATAGTTTAAAATACGATTTAGAAAATACATATATATCAATGCATAGTGGGACATTTAATTCCGGTAATACACCATCCACAAACATCCTTTCAAAAACATATATACAATATATTGCAGATACACTTATAGGACACCCGATGTCTCAAGCATTTATTTCAAATAAGCAAGCAATTATTGATAAACTACATGCAAGTAATATCCACATACAATTTATAAACGCTATGACCAATAATTTAACAACAAACTCACTGAATAATAATGATATTTGCAAAAGTATTCTGCTTCAAATGAAAGAAAACATGTATTATAGATTTCATAATGAAGATGATAATGTAGAATACCCACTTCCATTTTGTCCGGGAGATTATATAACACTTTTTATAAAAATGAAATGTGATATTGAATTAGATAATAATGTTGGAGAAACATTTACAGAAAATTCTCAATATGATATATTGAAATCAATGTTTGAGAATAAAGAAGGAATTAGTTTTGATGATAATAATAAAACTATGAAATTAATAGAGAATATTTGGAGAATTAAATTAAAATTATTGTGAGTTATTTGAAATATCTATGATAGTATCGACAGTATCATCTTCGTCATCATTTTCTTCATCTTTTTCTTCATCATTTTCTTCATCTTTTTGGCTTTCTTCAGCATTGTTATCTTCAACAATTATTGTAAGTTCTTCGCTGTGATTAATTTTTTCATTTTCAACAGATGCGGGAGATGTGGGGTCATCGCTTTCAGTGCTATCCAAATCACTCGAATCTGGAGTTACGATATCATTACTTTTTTGCGCAACTTCTAATTTTCTTATTAAACTGGTCATACTTTTAGATATTGTTGAAATACCAACCTTTTTCTTTTTATTTAATTTATCTTCGGCGGCACGTAATTTCTCATTATTTTGAAATGTTGATTTAGCTTCAGATAGTTTAGCCTTCAACTTATTTTCAAATTCTTCATGACGTTTAATTTCTTCATCACGTATTTTCTTTATGAGCGATTGTTCAAATTCACTTTTTTGTTTCAACAATAGTAATTCTCTTTCCTTCTTTTCATGCTCATATTGTTCTTTCAACATTTTATCTTTTTCAGAATCCTTATATACTTCTACACCAGTTATTTCTAAGATATCAGGTTTTACAAAGGCATTTCCTTCAAATTTCTTCCCAAATAATTTTACAATTTCAAGTGGTATATTGGGACTTTGCTCAATAAGTCTATCTAATTCCATCCTACATTGCGATATAAAATCTCTACCACTAGCACTTCGCTCGTCCTTGGGTAATGATAATTCGACTGAAATATTTCTAGAAAATTTAGAATATGCAATACTTGCTGCTCTGTGCCCTTCCAATAATTCTGAAACGCGTAAAAATTGTGCAACGGTAGTTATCAACCCAGCAGATAAATTTAAAAAGCCAGCAAAAAGAGGAACATACGATTGCCATGATTCAGGAAACGATGCTTGTGCAAAATTTGCAGTTCCTGTTATAGTACTTAAGACAATGACAGGTAGCGCAAATCTTAGATTCTGACTTTCAAATTTTAAATAAGCTCGATCATGCATAAATCGATATGATGAACCAATTTCTCCCCACTTTTTCAAAATATTTTCTTGCTGATCATGCCAAACTAGCTCAATTTCTTCCTTTTTATCTTTACTCATTATATAAAACCTAAATATTTTAAAATATTTTATAATTTATATAATGAATTATATTTTGGGATTAACCATCATTGGAGTTATTAGTGGATTATTCGGTGGTTTAGTTGGCGGTGGTTCAGAAATATTAATCGTACCATTGCTTACCTTATTTGGCTTGTTGGGTACATTAAAAAGAAGGATTGGAACATCATTATTTATGTTATTGCCTCCTATTGGATTTTTCGCAGCTATGAAGTTTTATAAAGAAGGGCAAGTTGATATTTTTGCAGCACTTTACATGGGTATTATTTTCACTATTTTTGCATCAGTGTCTTCTAATTATACAATTAAAATAGATAAAAACACATTAAGAAAAATATTCGCAACATTTACAATTTTAGCTGGTATTTATATCTTTTTCGATAAAGAAGAATAATTACACCAATAACAAGCGTATCTTTTGTTTCAAACGAACCTCATCCATAAATATAAATATCTTAAAATTATAATTTGTTAATATATCCAACTCTTTTGTAGATACCAATCTATTTGTCATTTTCAATAATGGTATGTAAACAATGTATTGATACAAATTATCATTTCTCTTCAATTTGTCAAATACATATCCATTGATAACCTTTTTTGTTAAACTATCATCATTATAACATATATTTAATAAAGAACAATCGTTCTGTACTTTCCGAATAGATTTCATTGTTTTATTAATGTAATCTATAGATTCGTTTGTATTCCATTTATCATAAAACATTTTTGACTTCTCGGTTAATTTTACCATATTAAATATTTCTTGATAAATAATAATATTCAATAAATCAACCAACCTTCTATTTGGACTAGTTATATGGAGATAAGCCTCCAAATTTAACATGTCGTGCTCTTCAATATTTTCAAACTTGCAATATAATCCACCCATTGAATGCCATATCTTTAAAAATTTCTTTATATCAGATGATGCATTATCAGGAGCTTTATATTCTTTATTTGAACGTGTAAATCTATAAATTCCAGACCCATGTTCCTTTAATTTGATAGCAGTTAAATAATTCATCAAAACCATATAATAAGACACTACTTCATGTGAATTAACTACACTATCTAGATAAATTTTCTTTTTATTCATCTTCGCTGAAATTTGTATAAGTTCATTGTAAATAACATTATTGTTTAATTCGTCTGTTTTATGTCTTAAGTTCTTACGAACACAAATAATAGTATTACAATAATCATATGATAATATTTCACCGGTGTTTCTATTAATATGAATATCCAATGTAAATGCAAATCTTTTTTTATTTTCAAGTAAACTACAAATATCATCCGATAGTTTGGTAGGCATCATTGGGCGTTTCCTATCCGGTAGATATATTGTTGCAATGCGATCATCAAAAGATTCCCATAAATCTAATACGTCCATCCATAGCATTGAATTTGAAATATATATGCTTACAATTGTATTTTCATCATCAATATGTCTAACTCCTAACGCGTCATCCAGATCTTTCGAAGCCTTAGAATCTATTGTAATGATTTCGTAGTCCAATCTATCTTCTATACTGTATTTCTTCAATATCTCATTTGTATAATATTCTACATTATGTAATTTTAACATTTCTTTTGTTTTTATTTTCAAATTTGCTATAGAAGTATATAAACTATTACAATACATCTGATATTCATAGAAACTCTGTAGCTCACTGACATCTCCTATTGTATTAATAATACTACCCACGGGATGTTTTTTCCTCCACGATATAAATTTAAATACAATATACTTATTATCTTGATGTTTTCTAAATTTCATTTGAACCTTATAAGGTATCAGAAATTCTGGTATCCTTTTATCATCTGGTATACATCTATAAAAATACTTATTTTTAAACTTGCCGTACGTTTTATTTTGTTTAAGTACCAACACACCAGATATAAACTTAGCTTTTCGCATTGGTGAATGAATAATACTCACGGAGCCTTTAGTTATTTCAAAAATATCGCCATTCATAACTTTCGATGTTATTGGGTTTATTTTTGGTTGCTCCTCCAATTTTGTCATAGTATGCGAATCATATATTTCGTAATTTTCATAGTTTCTGTCCAATATATATATTTTATAGTGACCAGACATTAAACTTATATCTTAGATTTATTACATGTTATTTATTTAATCAATTTTATTTTATAATATATATAGAATGATTGAAATTCTCCCCCAGGATGTAAATGAAATAATTTACACATTTTTAATTTTTTCAAAAAATCAAAATAAATTATATTGTATATCCAAAAAAACATCAAAAAATATTTCAAATAGTCACGTGTTTAAAGAATATAATTTATTTAAAGAACGAATAAATATGGCCAAAGAAGATTTAAATAACAGTAATATAAATATTAGAACAAATAATAATTTATTTGATAAATGGAATAGATTTCACTTACATGAATGGAGCAATTATGCTTCAATTAAAAGAATGTGGAAAATAGGGGATTATGTTGATGCATATGATTATGTAAAAGGATGGTGTCCAGCTAAAATAATTAACCAAAATATAGAAAAAAAAACTAATATCATAGGCGAACATCTTGCATTCGAATATGTTAGAAAATACACGATTAAATTTTTGGGATGGTCGGATAGTTTTATAGAAAATGTGGAAATAGATAAATTAAGACATTTAGGCAAATATACAATTAATCCTTTTGATATGTATGGTAGTATTTCAAGAGATTGTTCGGGAAATAGTTATTGGGTATTATGCAAAAAAGAACATGAAAAATACTGGAAAATGCAAAGAATTATTGAGAGAATTATTGAAGACGACTGTATTAAATTACTAACATATATTGGAACCATTTTTGTTGTTAAAAAAAAAAATATTCATAAAGTTATTCGACACATAACGGATGCAACCGCTTTTTTTTCAATCGATTCTGAATATTGTTTTTTTAAAAAAAGAACATTTGATATTTAATTACTCAAATGTTATTTTATTTGCTATTTCACGTTTAATATTTTGTTGTTGAAGCAAACCCATTAATAAATTTGGGAGAATAGAGACAGTACTCATATATGTTCTATATTTAAATACACATATACTTGAAACCTTTTCATATTTTATAGAGTACCACCAATAAGGCGGTATATTAATAATTTGACCCTTACTCATTTCTAAATCCAATACCTTTACTTTATCAAATTCAGGTTTATAAATATCCTGAATATTCCATGGGTCAACAGGAGAACCAAATTCAAATATATCATAATCATTTTCCTTTTGTAGATATTTACCATTGGAAGGTGGTATTAATTTAAGCTTTATCTTACCAGCAGTAACTAAATAAAAATTTCTATGGCTAATATTATATCTAAGTGGTGTATATGATTCTTCACTTCCAGACATAAAATCATATTTACAAATTGATACCAAAGGTGGTCTAAGAAAAGAATCATTATATCTAAATACTTTTACCAAACCTGTTTCTTTTAAAAAATCATTATTGTTTTCAATAATTATTTTATTATTTAATTTATTTTGAAATAATTTTACAACTTCGCTAAGCAAAATAGGTAAATAAATTTCACTTTCTTTATCTTTATCAACAATATTTCTAAAATTTACATCAAATGCCCCATACATCTCTTCCATTTTTCCAATATTAACAGTATCCAATAAATTATCGTTTTTATAATCAAATAAAACAGGTTGTTTTAAATTACAAATTTCCTCAAGCCTATCTTTAGAAACATTTTCTATAGTATAAATTTCAAGGTCATCGCTCGTGTTTAAATGAAAATGCATATGAATATATAAAAAAAGAACAATGCTAAAAATAATTACAGTTAAAAAAATTTTCATCTACTATTTTATTTTAAGAAATGATTTTCGAGTTTTTTACTTATTAATCATCATCAACCTTTGGTGCCAAATAAATACTGAAATAATTATTATCACTGTTATCTTCAGACAATTTATAAATCATTTTTAATGGTGAATTTTCACTAATATGCAATTCTGTTGTATTACTTAATTTTACAAAACTTGTCATCTTTTTAATGTATGACATAGCGTATTTAATTTCAAGTTCTGCCCCCTCTTCTACTAAATATTCTTCCATATAATCTTCATCAATAATTAGTCTCATCTTTCCGTTATCACCAGATGCCTCCAATGTCACATTATCACCACCATTACCATCACAGCGTATTACTAAATCATCTCCAAATATATCAAGTTCATTAATATAATCAGCAAATGGTTTTGACAATATTGTTATATCACTAGTATACTCAATTTTTGGGATATCCAATAGTTCTGTATCAATCATTAGCAGTCGCATTTCAAATTCTTTTTGAATTTTTTCACACTTTATTGTTATGTTCAATGAGTCGCCATTATCATATTCCATTTGAAATGAATTATTCTTTTCCAAGCAGCTTAATATAGAATGAAATACTTCACAATTTATTCCTAAACTACAACTTTTATCAACTGTATATTCTGAAAACCAAGAGCTATGTATCATAAATTCAACTAAACATACATGGTTTGATCCAAGACCTTGTGAGTATAATCCTTTTTCAGTAAATTCTAAATTAATTTCTTCTGTTATTGTTTTAAGATTTTGGAAAATTGTTGAGAAAATACCAAGCTTTTCTGTATCATTGATAACAACCTTCATATTTATTAAATTTTTAATATCATTAATTATTAAAAATTTAAATCAATTTTATTCGAAATGTGGTCCATCATCATTAACCACTGTTTCCTTATTCTCTACACTTGTATTGTTTACTTTCTTAACAACTTCTTCTTCAATATCATTTATATCTAAAGATACTTTATTCATTTTTTGTTTTTTTTCTATATTTTTGTTAATTTCATTTTCTTGAATCATCTGTGTTAATAATATCATTTTATCTCCCATCTCCTTTAAAGTTTTTTCTAAAGTATTTATTTTTTTTTTATAATTTTCTAAGCTTTCATTCATAATTTTTTGATCAGCTTCCATTTTTAAATTGTTTAAACAATCTATATTTAATTCAACTGTATTTAATCTTAATTCATGATTTAAAAGAATTTTTTCTGATTGATTTCGTGTTGTCTTAAGTTTTTCCATAATTTTTGCATTCTTCTCAGAAACACTATTAATTAACATACTTGTTCTATTATTTTCATTTGAATTATTAGTTACAAATGTATTATTTAACATCGGACTGTTCATAATAACATCATTTCTAGATGGTAATTTACAATCAGCTGTTCCCGGTCTAGGCGAATATCTTCTTGATGATGTTGTTGTATTTGTTTTGGCATATGGTCCTGTTCCTAGTCTTCTATCAAATCGACTCATTTATAATTAATAAAAATAATTATTTAATATAATATTTACGAAAACATTATTATGGTATCATATCCATTTTTATTGGTTTGTGATATTTATAATTATTAATTGTAAAATCAGAAAATTCGTAATCATTTATATTTGATTTCACTTCTTTTATTTCACAAGATGGGAACTCTTGCGGCTTATTATTTAATTGTGTTTTCAAAATATTTTCATGTTCTTTATAAATGTGAGCGTTGCCTATGAAATGTATAAATTCACCCGGCTCTAAACCACAGTGTTTAGCCAATAAAATAGTTAAGAATGAATATGATGCAATATTAAATGGTATCCCTAAACCTACATCACCACTTCTTTGATACATAGTACAATACAATTTATTATTCAAAACACTAAACTGAGACATAACATGACATGGCGGTAAAGCCATCATATCTATTTGTTCAGGATTCCATGCTGTCATTATTAATCTTCTACTATATCTTTCATTTTTATCTTTTAACGATTCGATAATATTATTTAATTGGTCAATGCCCCTATTCTTATTTAGTTCATATCTATTATTATCTTGCATAACGTGCAAAGGAACATAATCTGAATTATAATGTCGCCATTGATAACCATAAATAGGTCCCAAATCACCTTCTCTATGGTGTTGCAATCCTCTCGAATCTAAAAATTCACGTGATGCATTATCATTCCATATTTTAACATTTTGATTAACTAAATTTAGATTATCTGTATCTCCGGAAATAAACCATAGTAATTCTTTTAAACAAGACCTCCACGCCATTTTTTTTGTAGTCAATATTGGAATTTTATTATTATTTAGTGAAAACTTCATAGATGCCCCTATAATAGATTTTGTATTACCATTGCGAGTTATTTCTTCTACCCCATTATTCATAATATTTCGAATCAAATTTAAATATTGATGTTCTTCATGTATTTTAATTTTGCATTTTTGTAGTTTATCATTAATGTTATTTACATAAGACTTCTTCTTTTTATCAGAAACACTCCATGATTCCTTTCTATTTCTCATAATAAATGTATCTGACCAAGACATATTTCGTTTAAAATGATTAGTTGTTAAAGGGTCTAATCTTATTCGTTTTAAAATATTCATATTTATGAAGTTATATATTATTTATTTTTTAAATGAACTTTTTATAATATTTTTAGAAGCTTCCAATAATTTAATTTCTTATTATAAATCATATATATAATGGCAATGAATTTAGATCAAATGGGTGGAGATAGTTTACCAAAACCATCGAATGTTATTAAGACAGGATTTATAAAACATTTAACAAGGTTTGATGCCGAAACAAAAAGTGAATTATCCAATTTACTTCAATATTTAATTATTATTGTTATTCCTATTTATCTTTTCAATAGATTTGTAAATGGAATTATACCAGTTTTTGATGAAAAGAAAGGAAATATTGAACTTTTAGGAGAAGTTATAATGCAAGTTGTTTCTCTTTTGCTAGGATTTTATATTATACATAGAGTTGTCTTATATATACCCACATTTAGCGGTAATAGTTTATTGGATGTCAATTTAATGAATGTTGCATTAATTATTATTTTCTCTGGTCTCAATAGCGAAAATGGCAAAAAGATAAATGAAGTATATAATCGTTTATCTGCTGCTTGGAATGGAAAAAAAGCTGAAGATAATAAAGCCACCAACCCCGGCGATAAATCTGTTGTAAAAGTATCACAACCTATAGCAGGTAATCCAATGCAGGCGCCGATACCTACTCACCAAGCTAGTAGAGCTGATTACGTAAATACACACCAGCAAATGGGAACCGGTGCTTTATCACAAGTTGTTCAACAAGTCCAAACAGGACAACAACAAGTAAATGCAGTGGGAACAGGTGGACAACAGGGAAGTTTAGGAACAAGTATGATGGGTGGTGGATTGTTAGCTGAACCAATGGCAGCTAATTCAGGATTCGGAGCATTCTCCAGTTTTTAATTTAATATTTTTATATCAAAATATTAAATGAATAAAACAGATAAATATATAACTATAGTTATTTTAGAATATTTAAATAATGAAGAATTAATAAACGCTGTTTGTATTAATAAATTTTTTAATTCAATTTACAATGATTCTGTTTTTTATGAAAAAATAAAATATAGAAAACATCCAGCAGTTTTTAATTATGTTGATAATTATTGTCGTGTATGTAATTTTAAACCTTTAATACTAACAGATTTTAATATTCAATTCATTAGGTGTTCACATATTTAATTTTTCTTTATAACCAAATTATCTTTAACCTTCACGGTTTTACCTAATTTTTTAATAATAAGCTCTTTATCCTTTTCTTTTGTATTATCATCCGATGGTCCCATAATTTCATGAACAAGTTGTTGCCATTGATTTAATAATTTATTATCTTTTAAATAGTTTGGATTTTTTTCCTCCCATTCTTTTAAATGTTTTATTTGCTTTACAGTTAAATCTTGTATTGATTTATCTATCTTTTTGTTTTCTTTATCTTTCAACCATTTATTCTCATCACGAACATAAAATTGCATACTCTTCTGATTACAACAATGGATGGGTCGTTTGTATTGGTCTAAATCTTGTAGATGTTTTACAAAAATATTACTAATTCCTTCTGCATAACCATTTTGTTGCGTATACAATAAATCTTCCAATGATATATGTAAATTATTTACAAAATCAGATAAATTCATAGCATCCTTACATTTTTCATTTAAATAAAAATTTATTGTCATTTTCTTATTTCCACAATTTTGATAAGATATATTATTTGTCTCTGATTTCATATTACTCATTTTTTCTATCAAAACAGCATTTTGTTCCAACAATTTTGTTATATTATTATTTTGTGTAAATGTTTGTTCAATAATCTTTTCTAAATCATTTTTTGTCACTGATATAGATTCACACTGTTTACCGTGTTCATCTATGAACTGTTTATTTATGATATTACCAACGCCAGTGTCATTGTATTTTTTTTTAATTTTTTTTTTTTTTTTGTGAAATTTCCCATTTTTTTCGTTTTTGGAATGAAAAATGTCCCCAGAATTAGTGTTTTTCGAAACGTTTGATGAAGTTTTTTCTTTTTTCGTCTTTTTTAAGTATTTTTCACATTTCTTCCTATGTTTAGACAAACCTGACTGAAACTTATACATTTTACCACACAAACAAATAAAGTTTTTTTTTGAAATGGTTTGGGGTTTTTTTTGGGGTTTTTTTTTGTGTTTTTTGGTGTTTAGGTGTCGTTTAAAATCCTTTAAATTTTTAGTATAGAAACGACATTTGGTGCAAATATAATTGCCATTGTCGAAAAGTATGGTCTCGTTATCCATAGTTATCCATTTTAAATTATCGTCATAATCTTGGTTATTTTTTTTTGAATTTATGGTGTCAGTATCGTCATTTTCAACAACGACCGTTTTTTGGTCATTTTTTTTACCCCTAAATTTATCCATTTTTGTCTATATAAATGGATAACAAAAAAAACCCCTAAATGCTTTTTTTTTAGTATTTTTGGCGATTTTTGGCGATTTTTGATAGTTTTTTCACTTTTTTTTGATCAAACTTTTTTTAGCGTTTTATCGTTTGATATCTAGTTAAAAATGAAAATTAAAAATTTTGTAGCAACAAGAAAAAGAAAGTTTGCGAAAAAATTTCAAAAACTTTTTTCGGCTTTTTTATTTTTTACACTTTTTTTTCTTACTTTTTTAAAAAATCCCAAAATACTTTTGAAAAATTTTTCTCAAACTTTTTTTTTCAGTCTCATACAAAAAAAATAATTATAATAAATTCCTAGGTAATGGTTTGGAAATGTTTAAAAAAAGTTTGAGCAATTTTTTCTTCAAAAAATGTCAAAAAACACTAAAAAAAAAAGTGGAAAAAATACGACTTTTTTCAGTTTTTTTAATTTAGTTAATGGTTTAAATATTAATATATATTTATATTAATATGACTAATAATGATAATGGAAAATATGACAGAGATTTAGAAAATTTAATAAAATCAATGGAAAACGAGGGAAATGTTCCAATGATGGAATTGAATTCGTCATTAATCATGGAGCATAAAAATAATATTTTACAAAAGTTAAATTTAGAAAGAACTCAATTAAAAACATTTCATAAAAAATTAAAAAAATATAGATATTGTAGCGATTTAAGTGATATGCAATTTGGAAATTTTATACGATGGATACCGCTTAAGAATCCCGAAAAAATATATTTAACAAATGGTGCATTCTTTATAGATTATGTCTTTACAAAAGAATCTGTTAAGATTGTTTGTAGAAATAATAGAGGCTTCATATTTCAGATTAAATTTGATGAAGTTATTATATTCCAAAAATTAAATGGACAAGAAGAAATATTATTAAAAGTTATGGATTATTTGAAAAAAAATTAATTATAAAGTAATAACATTATTTTATAATCAAAATATATATGGCGAACAATGCTGTTTTACAAAGGGGGTTTAATTTACCCACAAAATCATATAAAGATAGAAATTTAATTATACCCGATTTTGATTGGATATCAATATTTATAATGATTTCATTATGGGTTTTTGGTACCGTTATTGTTAGTAAAATGGGTAATAAAATTTTTCCCAATTATACTATTAAAAGCAAAACATATATTGTAATAATAGAAATTTTAGCACAATTATTATTTATTAGTATTATTTTATTTTTATATCAAGGATTTATTTTTTATCCTATCATTGAGTATGTACATAATAAACGATTGCGTTTTATAAATGATGCATCTATAATTACTGCAACTACAGTTGGTGTTAGTTTAGGATTAAATGCACCATCATTATCAAAGAAAATTCAATCATTATTATCCACGCAACCAATTAATGTAAAAAGTGTTAGGAAATAATACAACATTCACTTTTCTTCTGTAAATTATTCCATTCTTGAATAGAATAATTATTACTCATACATAAATTACATCTAGCGCAAATGGGTTTTAAATTTGATATATCTAAACTCCCACCTTTTGATTCTGGTTTATCATGTCCCACATGAAAATCAAAAACATTAATATCATTTTTACACCAATGAATATAACATTTACTTTTAAATTTTTCCCCAAAAACTTGTATCCAACATTGCTCTCGAATAGCTTTCGGTATATTTTTTTTCTTATATTTTTTTGGTGTTTGTTTAATTTGTTGTTTTTGTTTCTTTTGTTTCTTTTGTTTCTTTTGTTTTTGTTTCTTTTTTTGATTCTTAAACATAATATAATTCATAATTGTTATCATATGTCTATGTAAGTTTAATATATATTACGAAAATATTTAAACGTTGAATAAGATTTTTAAATATAATGTATTTAAATTTATTACTTGGTTTATGCTTATATAATTTAATTGAACATCAAGTATCATTAAAATGTGAAAAAAAGAATAGAATATTTAATCATTTATCTGGCATTCATATTTTTCTTGTATGTATTATTAATACACTAAATTTGTGCTATCCGGGTAGTGATTTATTCTTAAATATGATTAAGATAAATAGCGGTGGTTATTTTATTAATCATGGATTGGCTATTATAAAACATAAAAGAAAAAATCTATTTTATTCAACAATTTTAATACATCATTTTTTATGTATTGGAAATCTTTTATTTATGCCAAAAAATAGTTATGGTAGTATTGTTCTTATAATTGCTGAAATATCAAATGTTCCGGGGTATTTTATTTATGATTATTTGCAAACTGATACAAAAGATTCTAAAATAGTATGCAAAATATATGTTTGTAAACAAGTCCAAATAATTATATATTCGATAATTAGAATAATAATTTTACCTTATTTAACGTATTTAGAATATTTTATTGAAAAAAATTATCAGTATTCATCATTTTATAAGATGTCTTGCTTTTTAAATCTAATGGGTTTCGTATATTCTATAATTTTATTTAACAATCTTTATAATATAAAGGATAAGTATGATTAATTTATTAATAAATGACCTTTCAATGAATGACCTTTCAATGAATGACCTTTCAATGAATGACCTTTCAATGAATGACCT
>MDTC01028446.1_pt1 | contig 20947 bp, 17 predicted proteins | sample 811181 | NCBI WGS metagenome assembly MDTC01 (sample SAMN05326644, study PRJNA326480) | marine metagenome | isolation source: seawater | place: Pacific Ocean: North | collected 2011 | reverse complement strand
GCTGCTTCGCGCCGTCGACATCGACGTGGACAAGTACGAGGATCCCCACACCAAGGAGCGCACCATCGAGCGGCCCATGAACGCCGCCCAGGTCACCTTCACCCGCGACCGCATCGTGGTCGCCACCATCGTCGAGAACGACCGCAAGCTGTACCACGGCAAGTTCTTCGCCGAGGACGTCGTCAAGGAGGTGAAGCTCAAGAAGGGCATCGCCGACGGCGCCCGGATCGGCGTGACGGTCAAGGGCGAGCAGCTGACCGTGCTCGTCGACGGCAAGTCGGTGCTGACCACCAAGGTCAAGACCGCCCCGGCCGGGTTCACCGGGTTCCGCATGACCGGGCCCGGGTACGTCGAGGTGAAGGACGTGGTGTTGAGTGGGATCGGGGGGGCTTGAGAGGCGGGGGTCGGGGCGGAGTGGAAGAGGAAAGAGGTTGGCGCCCTACGATCGGGGCAGCGTCGTGATCGCTGCATCGGCGCGGCGACCCGCGAGGGCACGCGGACCGCGACCACGGGGGTCAGGACGAGAGGGGTTGCATCCTGCCGCGCGGAAGTCCAACCTCTCAGACCACGGGGGTCAGGACGAGAGGGGTTGCATCCTGCCGCGCGGAAGTCCAACCTCTCACGTCCTGACCCCGTGAGTCGACGTCAGGCACGGCGTTCCCGAGGAGGCACCTCTTCCCTCTTCCACTCCGACCCCCGGGGCCGATCGACTTTCCGTCAGGCCTCCGGCATCTCCCGCTCCCCGATCACCCCCTCTGGATCCGCGCTCGGCAGCTCCCCATCCCGTTCCCTGGCCGCCCGATAGCGCCCCTCGTCGACCTCCTCGCCGTGCAGCATCAGCTCGACGTGCACGGTGCCGTCCTCGGCGAGGGTGAAGCCGGGTCCGTGGCGCTCTCCGCGGCGCCAGTAGCGGGCCTCGTGCACGGTGCCGGCGGACCACCACAGCTCCCAGCCGTGGAGGGCTCCGTCGACGAAGGGCCAGACCTCGGCGAGGGTGCCGTCGTCGTTCCACCACAGGTCGGTGCCGGTGCCGCGGTGGAAGCTGCAGCGGGACAGCACGGTGCCGGCGGTGCTCCACTGGGTGGTGGTGCCGTGGGTGCGGTCGCCGACGCTGGGGGCGGCGAAGCTGGGGTTGCCGTCGTCGTGGTACTCGACCTCCCATCCGGGGGCGCCGTCCCGCTCGACGACCCTCGCGCGGAAGGGGACGTGCTCGTCGGCGCCGAACCAGGCCTCGCCGAGCAGGCCGGCTGCGTCGGAGTACACGACCTCGCGAACACCGTCCTCGCGGCGGTGGACGACCCGGGTGGCGTCCGCGGAGAAGAGCGCTTCGAGCCGGAATCGCGAGCGATCGGAGCCGTCGTCCGGCGCGCTCACAGCCGGGTCCGCGCGGCCACGCCTCCGCCGAGCATGGGGGAGAAGGCGAGGGAGCCGCTGGCCACGCTCTCGGGCACGTCGAAGCAGACGGTGCCGGTGAGCTGCTTGCCCGCGCGGACCTCGACCACGCCGGAGACGCCCTTGCCGCGCAGGCCGATGTCGCAGGCGCTCGACGCCTCGTAGGTGGTGCCGCCGGACGTCAGCGTCCACGGCGAGATGGCCTCGACGCTCTTGCTGGTGTTGTTCGTGATGGCCACGTCCACGAGCAGGAGGTGGCCGTTGCGGGCGCGGTAGGGTGGGGGGCCGACGTCGCCCACCGTCCGACGCCGGGTGACCGCGAGCTTCCACGGGGCGGCTGGCGTGCTGGTGCCACCGCCGGTCGTGCCACCGCCGGTGGTCGCCGTCGTCGTCCCACCGCCGGTCGTCGTGCCACCGCCGGTCGTCGTGCCACCGCCGGTCGTCGTCGTGCCACCGCCGGTCGTCCCACCGCCGTTCGTGCCCGTGTTCGCGCCACCGCCCTGGGTGTCCACGTCCGTGTCGTCGGATGCATCGGTGGGAACTGGCGTATCAGGAGGATCATCCGGCGGGTCGATGGTCGTGACCACGCCGGTGTCGACGTCCGCGCCGGGCATGGCGAACCAGGCGGCGCCGGCCACCCCCGCGCCCAGCACGCCGACCCCGGCCACGGCGACCAGGGCCAGCAGGACCCCACCCACCAGCAGGCCGACCCACAGTCCGGTCCGCGACCGCCGCGGCTGCTCCTCGAGCGCGTCCAGCGGCGGCATGGTCTGGCTCGCGGGCGCGGACGCGCCGCCGGTCCCGGTGGCCGAGCCCCCGGTGGCCGCCCCGGGCACGTAGCCCCGACGCCGGCGGTGGTGCTCCACCCGCCCCTGGCCCTTGGGGAACTCCCGGCGGGGCAGCGGCGTGGGCTCGCGCGAGGACCGCCCCAGGGTGTCGAGGCGGGTGACCCGGCCCTCGGTGAGCACCGCGGCCAGCTCCTCGCAGGTGCCGATCCGCAGCTCCCGCTCGGGCACCAGCGCGCCGCGGATGGCCTGCACGAAGCGATCGGGCAGGTTGGGGCGCAGGTCCTGGGGGTCGTCGTACAGGCCGTCGGCGGCGCTCGCCAGGATGCCGAGCACGCTCTGCGACTCGAACGGGCGCGCGCCCATGACCATCTCGTACAGGATGCAGCCCAGCGAGAACACGTCGGCCTCGGGGCCGACCATGGACGCGCCGTCCGCCTGCTCGGGGGCCATGTACTGCGGCGTGCCCATGCCGATCCCGGTCCGGGTCTTGGGGGCGCCGGTCACCGGTCGCGCCTCCTCCAGCACCTTCACGATGCCGAAGTCGGTCACCTTGGGCAGCAGTCCGGTCGCGCCGATCCGCTCGATCAGGACGTTTGCCGGCTTGAGATCGCGATGCACCAGCCCCTGGGTGTGGGCGTGGGCGACGCCGGCGAGGATGCCGAGGAAGATCTGCTCGATCTCGTCCAGCGAGAGCTCGCGCTCGGCGAGGAGGTCGTCGAGGCAGCCGCCGCCGATGAACTCCATCACGATGCCCGGCGCCCCGTCGACCATGAGGGTGTCGGTCACCGCGACGATGTTCGGGTGTTTGAGCCGCGCCTGGACCTTGCCCTCGGTGAGCAGGCGCTCCCGGACCTCGGTGCCGGGCACGTGCAGGATCTTCAGCGCGTGCAGGCTGTCGAGGGTCTGGTGGCGCACGACCAGGACCGTGCCCATGCCGCCGCTCGCGAGGGTGCGCTCGACCAGGTACCGGTCGTCGATGACGGTTCCGGGCTCGATCACGCGGCTGTGCTCCGGGGTGGCTGCTTCGTCGGATAACCGCCGGCCTGCCTCGACACCGCCGCGGACCACTGAAGGCCGTGAAATCGCGTGTATCCGCGCGCCGGGGGTGGGCGGCCTAGATCGTGGGTGTTCGTTGGAGGCCCGCGATGATGCCCACCTTCGCCCCGCAGTTCACCACCATCCGCACCCAGGATCGCCTCGCCGAGGCCGTTCCCAGCCTGGTGGAGGTCGATCCGGAGAGCGGCTCGCAGATCCTGTTCGCGGGCTCGCACCTGCTGCTCGCCGGCGAAGTGGTGGTCGGCCGCAGCGGTCGCTGTGACCTGACCCTGCGCACCGATGCCCAGGTCAGCCGCCGCCACTGCCGGCTGGTCCGGAGCGGGGACGCCTGGCACATCGAGGACCTCGGCAGCACCCACGGCATCTTCGTCGACGACATCCAGGTCCGCAGGGCCGAGCTGCGCGGCGGCGAGGTCATCCAGATCGGCCAGACCTACCTGCGGTTCGAGCGCGCCACCGCCTCCACCGCCTGCTCGACGGTGTCTGCGTAGACGATGAGGTCGGCGCTCTGCTCGGGCGCATAGCCCCGCTCGCGGAGGAGCTCGGCGCCCAGGACGTCGTCCCAGAAGGCGTAGTCGACCAGCACCACCGGCACCCGGGGACCGAGCCCGCGCACCATGCGATCGAGGGCGGCCGTCACCAGGGAGAGGGTCGAGAAGCCGCCTGGAAAGGCGATCAGCGCCTGGGTCCGTGCCGGCAGGTGGGGCTCGCGCAGGGTCGGTGCGGCGATGGCGACCAGGGGCACGTCCGCCTCGTGAGCCGCGTGCTCGAGTCCCGACGCCATCGGTCCTGACGGCGCGACCAGGGCGGCGCCGGGGAGCAGGCGGGCCATGAGGGCGGGCACCTCCAGCATGGCCTTGCCCCAGCGCGCGTCCCGGTGGCCGACGACGACGACCCCCCGCTCGGCGCGGATGGAGGCGAGGGCGGCGTCGACCGCGGTGTCGTCGACCGGCTCGGGCTCGGGCAGGGGCTCCACGTCGGCCCGGCGGCGGCGCGCGCGCTTGCCGGTGGAGGGGGCCTGGAGCAGCACCTCGGCACGCTCCCCGTGGTCGATGACCTCGAGCTCGGTGCCCAGCTCGGCGACCGTGGCGGACCAGCCGAGGCGATCCTGCAGGTGCTGGCGCATGGCGTCGGTCGCAGCGGGCTCGCCGTGGTTGAGCACGACCTGGCGGGGGGCGGACGGCCAGCGGGCCAGCCAGTCGGTGATCTCGCGGTGGTCGGCGTGGGCGGACCAGGCATCGATCCGGGCCACCTCGCAGCGGATCGGCTGGGCCTCGCCGTGGATGCGCACCGACTCGGCACCCTGCAGGATGGACGCGCCGCGGGTGCCGCCAGCCTGGTAGCCGACGAAGAGGAGGGTGTTCCGGGAATCTCCGGCGAAGGCCTTGAGGTGGTGCAGCACGCGCCCGCCGGTGAGCATGCCGCTGGCGCTGATGATGACCCCCGGGCCGCGCCGCTGGTTGAGGCGCTTCGACTCCTGCACGGTCCGCACGAGCGTCGCGGCGCGGCACATCCGCGAGGTCTCCGCCGGGGAGAGGCGATGATCCTCGACGTGGCGCAGGTAGAGCTCGGTCGTGTCGACCGCCATCGGAGAGTTCAGGAAGATCGGGAGATCCTTCGGGATCCGCCCGGTCTCCTTCAAGCGGTGCAGGCCGTAGAGCACCGCCTGGGCGCGACCGACGGCGAAGCTGGGGATGAGCAGCATGCCGCGGCGCTGAATGGTGCGGCAGACGACGTCGGCGAGGGCGTCCTGGGGGTCGCTCGCGTCGTGCAGTCGATCGCCGTAGGTCGACTCGAGGACGAGCACGTCGGGCACGTCGGGCACGTCCGCCGGCGCGGGCAGGATCGGGTCGTGGGGGCGGCCGAGGTCGCCGGAGAAGAGGATCGAGCCGCCGGGACCCTCCACGCGCACGAGGGCGGCGCCCAGGATGTGGCCCGCCGGTCGCCAGGAGATCCGCAGGGAGCCGATGGTGATGACGGTGGACCACGACACCGGCTTCAGCTGACGCAGCGCGGCCCGGGCCTGCTCCTCGGTGTAGAGCGGTTGTGCCGGATCATGCCGGGAGAAGCCGTGCTTGTTGGCGTAGCGCGCGTCCTCTTCCTGCAGGTGGCCCGCGTCGGGCAGGAGCAGGCCCAGCAGGTCGCAGGTGGCCTCGGTCGCGTACACGGGGCCCTTGAAGCCCTGGCGAGTCAGCCGCGGCAGGTAGCCGGAGTGGTCGATGTGGGCGTGGGTGAGCACCACCGCGTCCAGGGACGAGGGCTCGACCGGCAGGGGGGCCCAGTTGCGCTGGCGCAGGGCCTTGAAGCCCTGGAACAGGCCGCAGTCGACCAGGATGCGGGTGTCGCCGGTCTCGATCAGGGTCTTGCTGCCGGTGACCGTGCCCGCAGCGCCCAGGAAGGTGATCCGCATCTCTCCTCCTCGATCTGTACGTACCCACGTGGGACGCGCTGGCAGCCCCAACGCACGACGCCCGCCAGCACGAAGCTGACGGGCGTCCTCTCGACCGAGCCGCGGCAGCCCCCGGGAGGAGGCAGCCGCGGATCAGGCGGCGATCAGTAGCTGAACCGGAGACCGATCCGCGCGGAGCGCGGGGCCTGGCGGAACATGGTCAGACCGAAGCCGGGGGCGTCGTTCTGGTAGTAGGTGATCGGCGCCTTCAGACCGGGCAGGTTGAAGAGGTCGACCGTGAGCTCCGCCGACTTGTTCTCGTCGAACTTGATCTTCTGCGCGATGCGGAAGTCGATGTAGTGGGTCGAGGGCATCATGCGGCCGCCGCGACCCTGGGCCATGCCGTCGAAGCCATAGAAACCGATGAAGGTCCGCTTCTGCCAGGGGTGGCCCGAGCCGAACTCGTAGACCAGGCCCACGGTGGTGCCGAAGTCGAAGGTGTAGCTGCCGTTGATCTTCAGCTGGTGCAGCTGATGGTAGGGCAGGTAGCCGTAGAAGCCGGCGTCGTCGCGGTAGTCGGGGTCGGTCACGCTGTAGCGACCGGTGCCCGCCAGACCCTCGAGGATCCAGCCGGCGCCACCCTCGTAGTACGCGGCGCGGACGTCCTGCTCACCGACGTCGTCCATCCAGATGCCGACGCCGTTGCCGTCCGAGCCCGAGGTCGCGCCCGGGGCCAGCTCGAACTGACCGGGGGTGTGACCGAAGCTCTCGGACAGGGTGTAGCTGCCGTACAGGGCCCAGTTGTTGGACCACTTCTTCTGGGCGACCAGCTCGAGTCCGCGGCGACGTCCGGCACGGTCCAGGTGGCCTGGGCGGTGGAGCAGACCTGGTCGAGGCCGAACGTGGCGACCTCGGAGCCGTCGAGCATGTCCAGCAGGCGCCCGCTGGTCGCAGCCGCGTCGATGCCGCAGCCCTCGAGCGGGAGCACCGCGTTTGCGGCCCCCTCGAACACCGCGACGTCCAGGGTCAGCGGACCGGGGCAGGAGCGGTAGTAGAAGTAGTCCGACAGCACCATCTCCTCGCCGTCCACCGTCATGGTGACGTCGACGAAGCCGGCCGCACCGGAGCTCGCGGGCGGGGTGGTCGCGTAGTAGACGAAGCCGACGTCCTGGGCGTAGTCCGGGTAGTCGGTGTCCTCCTCCGCCGGCGCCAGGGCCAGATCGGTGCCGCCGAGGCTGGCGCTCGCGGACGTACCCAGGTGGTGTCCCTGGATGACGATCGGGCGGCAGCCGTCGACGTAGTCGTTGTCAGGCGTGACCGACACCAGGGTCGGTCCGTTCAAACAGCCGGTGGCCGCCAGCAACAGCACGGGCGTCCAGGCTGGAACCAGGCTCTTCGTGTGCATCCATCCTCCATTTGGGGATGGGGGATCGTTGCACACCAGCAACGGTGGAAACAAAGACCGGGCAGACCGGTCAGGCGGATGTCAAACGGTTGTCCCGGCTACGACGGACATTCCGTGACAGTTGAAGATTGATTTCAATCGGCCCTGAGACGCTACGGGCGCGGCGCGCGGAACCAGTCCTGATCTTTCATCGTCAATGAGGCAACTCGCTCAGCCTGAACGGCGGTTCAGTTCTCGGGCAGTGTCGAAAAAATGCTGTCTGTGGGTGTCTCCGCCTACGCACCCGAGGGTTCGGGTGGCTGTGACAGAGCCGTGCCGGACCGCCGAGACGGCCGGAGCGGCGGGTCCCAGTCGAGTCAATCCGGAGACCCTGCAAGTCCCCGCAAGCCACACGGATCAGCGCAGGAAGACGCCGTCCTTGCTGTTCCAGCCGGCGACTTCGCGGTCGTCGACCAACACCTTGACCTTCGGGTTGCCGCAGTTGATCTCACGGTGAGAACGCTTCAGCACCTCGACGACCTGTCGCACCCTGGCCCGACGGGCGTCCGCGGACAGCCCCGACCAGCTGGCGGTGAACGTGAGAATGCCGGTGCAACCGTTCATGTCAGAGCGAACCAGGGTTGGTGGGTGGCCATCTGGAAACAGACTTCTGACGTCGAATGCAAACTGCGCCTGTGCCGCTTGTACCCGTCGGTCGATGACGGCCTGCTGCTTGCGCGTCTCGCTGGAGCGGATCACTGCCGCACCCAGCTCCGCCTCCAGCCGGTCCATGCTGGCGCGGTCGGGCACGGCCTCCTCGACGTACCAGCCCTCGGCCCCCTGCTCGAAGCGCACGCTCACCGGGAGGTGCACCCGGGCGGTGGCGCCCTTGCGCGGAAAGACCGCGTCGACAACGGCGGTGTGCTCGCCCTTCAGCCACACCACCTTGTTCACGTCGACCTGCCGCGCCTCCGCCTCCGTGGCGCCCGACGCCAGGATCGACTGCTCCGCAGCCTCCTCGATGTGGTCGACGAACGCGCGCTGCTCCTGGCTGGGGCCGAGGCAGGCGCCCAGGCCGGCGGCGAGGGCGATGGTGATGGCTGCGCGCATGGAGGCTCCCCCGGGGTGCGTGCGGTCCCTAGCTCACTCCATCCGCAGCACGTACACGGCTCCGACCTGCAGGCCCAGGGCGCTCGACCGGGGAGCGCCGACCAGGAGCAGCGGGGTGCCGTCCGTGGCCCGTCCCGAGGCGAGCACGGCGCCCGCCTGGCCGTCGTCGCGCTGGGACTCGCCCGCGAGCACGGCCCAGGGCACGAGATCGAGTCCGCGGGTGCCGGCGGGCAGGTCCGTGAAGCGGTGGATGACGACCCCGCCCGCCCGGGAGCCGCCGCCGAGGTCGCCGAAGGGCGCGCCGACCGCGACCATGGTGCGCCGGGTGTCGAGGGGGTCGGTGACCTGGGCGACCGCGTGGCCGAAGAGCGAGCCGCTGGTCGTTCCGACGACCGCGTGGGGAGCGTCCTCGAGGCCGTCGATGGGCATCAGCGGCTCCCAGTCGAAGCGTCCGACCGCGGGCAGCACCCCGGCGGTGGTGACCGTGCGCTCCAGGCCGAGCAGGTGGCGGCCCGGCGCGACCCAGGCCCCGCCGTACTCGCCGAACTGCTTGCGCAGGGCCTCGCCGCCGACGACCAGGTCGATGAACCCGTCTCCGTCGACGTCACCCCGGCCGGCGAGCGCGGTCCCCAGCTCGGCGCCGCGGGGGGTCATGGAGGCGGCGGTGATCCGGGGCACGACGATGCACCCGGGGCCGCCCCAGCCCCAGAAGATCCGGACCACGCCCTGGTTGTACCAGTCGGCGTCGGACTCCTCGCGGGCGGCGCCCACGGCGACCTCGTCGCAGCCGTCGCGGTTGAGATCGCCGATTCCAACGGCAGAACGGCCCATCTGGTCGAAGGAGTCGCCCCCCTCGTAGACCTCGAGGTCGCACACGACCCGAATGCGCCCGGCGATGGCCGGTCGGCCGCGGGCGAAGGCGACGCCACCGTTCGAGTCGGCCCAGTCGATGCTGGAGAGCACGACGTCCGCAAAGCCGTCCCCGTCGATGTCTCCCGCCCCGCGTGCCAGGTCGGTGGTGCCGCTGCGCTCGGGTCCGGGGATGACGAACGCCGGCTGGTCGGACAGGCCGCCCGGTCCACCGCGGAAGATGAAGGTCATGCCGGTGAGGCTGTCGCCCGAGTCGCAGCCGTCGGGATCGGCGTACTCGCTGGTCCAGGCGGAGGGCTCGCCGTCCCGGCGGGCGACCACCGCCAGGTCGTCGTGGCCGTCCCCGTCGAAGTCGCCGATGTTGTCGACGTCGAAGCCGAGCTCGTCGGAGCGGGAGTGGGTGGGCGGGTCCAGGCCCAGGTCGACGATGTCGCCGGTCGGGCGGCCACCGCGGTCCAGCTCCGCGGCGAAGACCGCGCCCGCGTTGGCACCCTCCCCGTCGACGCCCGCGCCGGGTGCCCCGATGACGACCTCGTCCTGGCCGTCGCCGTCGACGTCGAACAGGGTGAACGCCCGGCCCACGTCGTGCCCGGAGGCCCGTCCGGGCAGCTCCAGGAAGCGGGTCTCGCCGGTGGCGCCGTCGATCCAGGCCGGCGCGCCCACGTCGATGCCGTAGCGATCGTCGCGGCTGGCGAGGGAGAACAGGTCGGGCTGGCCGTCGTTGTCCGCGTCCCCGATGCCGGCGACCACCTGGCCCAGCCGGTCGTAGGAGGTGGCCCCGCCGGCGGCGAGGACCGCGGCAGAGCGGGCGTCGCGGATCTCCCCGCCCCGGGCGACGTCCTTGCCGTCGAAGACCAGGGCCACGCCCTGGCTGTACAGGCCGCCCTCTGCGAGGCGCCAGCGGTGGGCGCCGATGATCGCGTCCGCGCGGCCATCGCCGGTGACGTCGGCGACGGCCACGTCGACCCCGACGGACGCGCCGGACTCGTCGCCGAGCACGGTCCAGTGGGCATCGCTGACGTGCAGGCGACCGACCAGGTCCGGGCCGGAGAACACCGCCGCCCGGCCGCCGTCGCTGGCGGCACCATCGTCCTGCCACGCGCCGATCAGCAGGTCGGAAGCGCCATCTCCGTCGATATCGCCTACCGCCAGCTTGCGACCGAGCTCGCTGGTCGAGGAGCCCTCGATCACGGCGACGGGCTCGCGGGTGAGCATGAGATCGTCGGTCGTCGTGCCCTTGTAGACGAGCACGACCCCGTCCTCACCGCGCCCATCCAGGTTCGCCTTGTTGGCCCCGGCCACGAGATCGCACTTGCCGTCCCCGTCCAGATCGCCGGCCCGGAGCACGGAGCCGAGGTGCAGTCCGGGTGCGGCCGCATAGCCATCGCCGTCGGGCAGCTTGCCGAACAGGGAGAAGTCGGGCCGCGCCGAGGGGCCGCCGGCCGCGCCGCGCCAGATGCGGATGGCGCCCTGGTCGATGGCCGGCTCGGCGGTGGCGTCGTCGTGGGCGTCGAGAGCCCCGATGGCCAGGTCGATGGCCCCGTCGCCGTCGAAGTCGCAGGCGGCGACGGCAGAGCCCAGCCGACCGTAGCCGACGTCGCCCTTGAGCACGGTGGAGGGCTCGTCCTCGAAGAAGCCCCCGGCGACGCCCCGGTGGATGGACACGGTGCCGGTGTTGGTCAGGCCCGCGTCGTCCCGATCCGCGCCGATCAGCAGGTCGATCCGGCCATCTCCGTCGACGTCCGCCGCGGCGATGTCCCGGCCGAAGGTGCCCTCGGGCGAGTCGCCGGCGAACACCTGGACCGGGGTCGGGTCGAGGCCGGCGCTGCTCCCCTGGTACACGGCCACCATGCCGCCCCAGTAGGCGCCGACGCTCGCCTCGGTGAGGCCCAGCGCTGTGTCGGCGTAGCCATCGCCGTTCACGTCGCCGAGGGGGATCGCGACGCCTTCACCGCTCGCTTCGCCGTCGCGGGGCAGCTCGGGCAGGAGCTGGCGCACCACCTCGACCCGGGTGCTGTCGACATCGCCGGTGTAGACGTCCTCGACCGTGAGGGTGCCCGACGCCCCGGGCTCGCCGATGACCGCGCCGTCGCGGATCACCACCCCGCCCTCGCCGGTGAGGCGGATGACACCGCTGCCACCTTCTGTGCGGGGCACGGCAATGCCGCCCTCGGGCACGAAGAAGATCGCGTCGCCGTGGACCCGGAAGCGCATGGCGGGATCGACCACCGCCACCGCGTCCGAGGTGGTGCCGGTGCGCCCGTCCGTCGCCCGCACCCGGTCGGTGCCCGACCCGCGGCCGGCGGTGTAGACGCAGGTGTCCGCGTCGACCGTGCCGCCGCTGTCGGAGCGGACCATCGCGCAGCTCACCTCGTCGGACCCTCCGCTCACGGCCAGCGGGACCGCGGTGCCCGGGCGCACGGTGAGGGTCTTGGGAGCGAGGGTGAGGGGAGCGACCACGTCCACGAAGGCCTCGGCCTCCCCGATGCAGCCGAGATCGGTGACGACGACGCGATCGGTGGTCTCCGCGGTGCCGCCGGCCACGTAGCTGCCGGTCGACGGATCCACCGCTGCGCCGACGGAGCCGTCCTCGGCGATGACGACCTTGTACCTGCCGGTTCCGCCGTCCGGAGTGAGGCGCACGCCGCCGTAGGGCTCGGCCCAGGCCTGCTCCGGCGACAGGGTCAGCGCCGGGTTGCACGCGGTGAGCGGTGCCGAGGTGTCGGAGTCGCTGTCCGGATCGGTGTCCGTGGGCTCTTCACCGCCCTTGCAGGCCGTCTGCGAGCCCGCGAGCGCCAGCGCCGCAACGAAGAACCAGCGATGCACGCGACCTCCAACCCCTACGATAGGCCCACGTCCGCGCGGACGGCAAGCGGTCGCCGATCCCGGTGGGGACGCGCGCGCGGCCCCGGGAGAGCGACCTGTCAGCGCAGCTCGTCGGCCTCGGGGTATCCTGTCCCCATGCGCGTTGTCCTCACCCTCCCCTGGCTCCTGGTGGCCTGCGGCGGTCTGCCCATCAAGACCGTCGACGGCACCGAGGAGCAGCTGATCGATGGCGCTGTCGACGCGGTGTTTGCCCCGCAGGTCGGCAGCGTGGTCGTGCTCCGCGACGGCAACCTGTCCGCGGTCGACGGCGGCGCGGCCCGCAGCCAGAGCCTGATCGCGACCGGGGTCGGCGCGCTGCACGATGCGGCGCCGGTCGGGCCGGCGGTCCTGCTCGCCACCGACGGGCGGCTCCTGACCTGGACCGAGAGCGGGCTCGCCGAGTCGCCCACCGGATCGCTGCTGGGCGAGGCGGTCACCGCGGTCGACGCCGTCGCCGGACGGGTCGCGCTCGGGACCGACTCGGGGGTGTTCCTGGCCCACGACGGCCTCGTCGAGCAGGTGCTGGTAGAGGGTGACGGTGCACTCGGCGAGGGGCGCCTCGACGCCCAGGGCGTGCTCTGGCTCGCCACCGACGACGGCGCGCTCGGCTGGTCCGCTGCAGAGGGCGTGGTCGCCTTCGACAACACCGCGGTGCACGACGTCGCGGTCAGCGGAGACGGCACCGCCTGGTTCGCGACCGACGGGGGGCTGCTCCGCCTGCGCCGCTCCGGAGCCAAGCGCTTCGACCTCCCCGAGCCCGCGGTCGCCCTGCACGGCACCGCCGACGGGGTGTGGGTCGTCACCGCCGAGCACGCCTGGCGCGTCACCGGCGGCAACCTCGAGGAGGTCTGGGTCGGCGGCGAGCCCGTCGTGGCCTCCGGCGCCGATCGCTCCGGGCGCCTCTTGTTGGCCACCAACGCCGAGGTTCGCCGCATCTCGGTCGGCCGGCCGCTGGTGGTGCAGGGCCTCGCGGCCGGGGATGCGCTCGCCGGTCCGACCCGGGTGCGCATGCTGCCGACCGCGGCCGATCGCGTCACCGACCTGTCCGTCACCCTGGATGGGGCTGCCGTCACCCTGGACGCGGACCTGGCCCTGCGGGTCGACCCGTCCGCACTCGGCGCGGGCGAGCACGAGCTGTCCGCGACCGCCACCTGGGACGACGGCGTAGAGGACTCGGTCACCCTGCCGTTCAGCAGCACCGTGGTCGCGTACGCCACCTGGACCGACGACGTGCTGCCCCTGCACCAGGACCGCTGTGCGGTGTGCCACCAGAAGGACACCGCGACCGTGCTGGACGGGCCCGAGGCGTGGCAGTCCCACTTCGACGCGATCCTCGCCGCCACCACCGAGGGGCGCATGCCTCTCCAGGGCGCCCCGCTCGAACCGATCGATCTGGCCGTGCTCGCCGCCTGGCGGGACAACGGCTTTCCGCTGGAGTAGGCGATCCCGTGAACCCGAAGTTGCCATCGTGGCTCCCCCTCGTTGTCGCCGCCATTGGGCTGGGTGTCGGAGGATCCGCCTTCGCGGCCGCGGATCCCGAGTGCCCACCGCTCGAGGACGAGCTCGCCGAGTCGGAGTACCTCCGCGCCCTGTCTCTCGATCTACGCGGGGTTCCGCCCACGGACGCCGAGTACGAGGCCATCGCGTCCGGCGCCGTGGCCCAGGACTTCATCGCCGAGTGGATGGACACGCCGGACTTCGCCGAGCGGGTCGTGCGCCACCACCGCGCGCTCCTGTGGCCCAACGTCAGCGACATCCGCCTGCTGTCGAACCGCCAGCGCCTGATCACCGACGGCGGCATCTACTACCGCTACCTGGTCGCCCCGAACTACCGCGGTGGACCGGTCTCGTGCGGGGACTTCGAGGCCAGCTACGACGAGGACGGCGAGATCGTCACCTACGAGCAGGAGGACGGCACCATCCGGGAGGGCTGGGTCTGGGTCGAGCCCTACTGGGCGCCCGGCACCGAGGTGAAGGTCTGCGCATTCGAGGCCCAGGAAGCGCACATCAGCCCGCTGGGCACCGAGTGTGACACCTACGACAGCCGCTACGACCCGTACTGCGGCTGTGGGCCGAACCTGGCCTGGTGCGACACCCCGACGCTCGGCCACGTGCAGGAGTACGGGGTGCAGGCGCCGGTACACGCCGCGCTGGCCGGTGACGTCGAGCACCGCATCGCCCACGTCATCCAGAACGACCTGTCCTACCTCGAGATCCTCACCGGGCGGACCGGGTTCGTGAACGGCCCGCTGGCCCACTTCTACCGCTACCAGCTCCACGCGCCGGCCCACGTGCGCTTCAACGAAGTGCCGGTCGATCCCGAGATCCTGCCCGACCTGGCCTACACCGACGTCGACACCTGGGTGCCGGTCGACCTCGGCGAGGAGCAGTCCGGGATCCTGACCTCGCCGATGTTCCTGATGAAGTTCCAGACCCGCCGCGCCCGGGCGAACCGCTTCTACACGGCGTTCCTGTGCCAGCCCTTCCAGCCTCCCGATGGCGGCGTGGAGCTGGTCGACGACCCCAACCCGACCGCGGATCTCACCCAGCGCACGGGCTGCCAGTACTGCCACGCGCTGCTCGAGCCGGCGGGTGCGCACTGGGGTCGCTGGAGCGAGTATGGCGCGGGCTACCTGAGCCCCGATGAGGGATTCCCGACGTACAACCCCGAGTGTGCGTGGTGTGCCGAGACGGGTGCGCCGTGCAGCATCGAGTGCCGCACCTACTACCAGGTCGACCCGATCTCGTCGGAGGAGGAGCCCTACGTGGGCACCCTGCTGTCCTACCAGTTCCTGAAGGGCCGCTACACCCACCACGTCGAGGAGGGTCCTAAGGCGCTGGTCGCGAAGACGGTGGCCGATGGGCGGCTCCAGCAGTGCGTCGCGAAGACCACCGCGGAGTGGCTGCTGGGCCGGGAGCTCGTGACCGAGGAGCAGCCCTGGGTCGAGGCCCTGGCGGCGCGCTTCGTGCGCACGGACTTCGACTACAAGGAGCTGGTCGAGGACATCGTCACCAGTGAGCCGTACCGGAGGGCGCGATGAACCGCCTGTTCGCCCTCGCGCGCTCCGTGGCCGCAGTCTCCCTGCTCGCTGCCTGTGGTGGTGGTGGCTCGGCCCCGGACGTCGGCACCCGCCCGGTCGGCGAGGCCGAGGTGGTCGCGGACGTGCCCTCGACCCGGACGTACAAGCGCATGGACATCGACCAGCTGGAGGCCGCCATCCAGCGCGCCACCGGCGGCATCGGCTGGACCGAGCGCATCGCGGGCAAGGACGTCTCCCTGTTCGACCACCTGTCCGGCTCGCTGGGCAAGCCCGAGTACCTGGCGCGCACCGAGGAGGACCTGCTCCCCGGCCTGCTCTTCCAGAAGTTCCTGGATGACGCCGCCACCTCCGCCTGCACCGAGCTGGTCCGCGTCGAGCCCGGCCGCCCCTCGGACGAGCGGGTGCTCATCCGCCCGATCGAGCTGGCCGACACGGTCATCGACGCCGACGGCACCGAGGAGGGCGTGCGCCTGGCGCTCCGCCGCTTCCACGGCCGCATGGTCGCGCCCGGGGACCCCGAGCTGGCCCCGTGGCTCACGCTCATGAGCCAGGCCCGCGACGCCACCGGCGATCCCGCGTCCAGCTGGCGCGCCCTGTGCGTCGCCCTCATCGTCCACCCCGACTTCTACAGCTACTAGGAGGTGCCCGTGAAGCTCACTCGTCGCCGCCTCCTGCAGGGTGGACTCGCGCTCGGCGGGCTGTCGGCCATCGGCCTGCCCGCCCTCGGAGGCTTCGGTCATACGCCGGCTTTCGCGAATCCGCGGGACGACCTCTACTTCATCTTCGCCTACTTCAGCGGCGGCTGGGATGTGCTGCTGACCCTCGATCCGCGAGACCCCAGGGTCTTCCGTGATGATCGCAAGAAGGTCACCCGCATCCAGCCCGCCTACGACAAGCTGACCAGCGGCCAGGACGACCTCGTCCGCACCGCGGTCGACGGCATGGTCTTCGGCCCGCACATCGGTGGGCTGGCGGACGTGGCGGACAAGCTCACCGTCGTGCGCGGCCTGTCCATGGACACGCTGACCCACGAGGTCGGCCGCCGCCGCTTCCTGACCGGCCAGCCCCCCGCCGGCCTGCAGGCCCAGGGCAGCTCGCTCGCGACCGTGCTCGCCGCCGAGCTCGGCCCCACCGAGCCCATCCCCCAGCTCTCCGTCCGGGTCGAGTCCTACAACGACGGCATGCCCGCCTTTGCGAGCGCCATCCGGGTGAACTCGGTCGACGACCTGCTCCGCGCCCTGCGCCCCAGCCCCAGCGCCCTGCCCGCCGGGGAGCAGGAGGCGGTGGAGGCCCTGCTGGCCACGGCGCGGGAGTGCGACCGGATCCGCACCTCGACCTTCCAGAGCCAGGCGCTCGACTTCCGCCAGGCCGCCCGCGACCTCGTGGCGCTCGGCCTCGACGCCCGGTTCGACTTCTCCGCGAGCACCGCCGAGATGGAGGCGCTGCGCGACGTGTACGGCATCGACCCGTACGACCTGGCTGGCGCGCCCGCCCAGGCCGCCGCCGCCGTGACCGCCCTGACCAGCGGGATCAGCCGCTGCGTGAGCTTCGAGGTGGCCAAGGATCTGGACGCGCACGGCCCCGAGTGGGCGGCGTCCCACGGCCCGCGCCTCGAGTCCGGCTTCGACATCATGGCAGCACTCATCCGCGACCTCGAGCGGCGCGAGTACAAGGACAGCGGCGGCTCCTGGCTCGACCACACCGTCGTGGTCGGCTTCTCCGAGTTCGCGCGCACTCCGATGCTCAACTCGAGCGGCGGCCGCGACCACCACCTGCTCAACGCCTGCGTCATGGCCGGCGGTGGGCTGCCCGGCGGTCGCGTGCTCGGCGCGAGCTCCGACGCGGGCATGGCGCCCCAGCGCCTCGACTACCAGACCGGCGTCGTCAGCCCCGGCGGCCAGATCGTTCGCCCCGAGAACCTGTTCGCGGCCCTGCAGGAGCACGCGGGCATCGCGGGCGACCCTGGGGGGCTCGAGGCGACGCCCTTCCGCGCCCTGCTCGGCTGACCGACCGGCGTTCGACGCGTCGCACCGCGTGTCGTGACGATGTCATGTCTGCGATGTGACGGGTCACGTGCGCGGTCCTCGGAGCGTACGGGTGGACGTGGTGGTGCATTGGGTGCACAACGACGAGAACTGCACGCTAGACTGGGCACTGCATGGACCAGGAATCGCCATCATCCGCAGCAGGACGGGACGGGTCGCCGACAGTTGACGTTGGGGCCATCTCCGAGTGCGTCCTGGACGCGGTCGCGCAGCTGTGCGAGGCGCCGCCCGGGCTGCTCGAACAGCGCCTGCTGCAGAAGCGGTTCGAGTCCAAGTACGTGGTCCCGGTTCGTCACATCCCGGAGCTGCTCGACCGGGTGAGCCAGACCCACGCCGTGCTCACGGCCGACGGGGAGCGCATCGCCCGGTACCGCACCGACTACTTCGACACCCCCGACCGCCGCAGCTTCCACGACCATCGCCGGGGCCGGCCCCGCCGCTCCAAGGTCCGCATCCGCACCTACCTGGACCGCGACCTGACCATGCTCGAGATCAAGCACCGCTCGGGCAACGGCCAGACCATCAAGCATCGGGTCGAGCGCGCCGATGGCCGGACCCCGCTCACGGAGGAGGAGCGCGCCTGGATCCTGGGCGAGCTCCCGTGGGCCAGACAGCTGGATGTCAGCCTGCAGAGCAAGTTCCAGCGTGTCACCCTCCTGGGCATCGACGACATCGATCGGTCCACCGTGGACCTCGCCGTGCGCTTCCGCGAGGGCGACATCGTCTATGGTCTGGGCGAGACGGCCATCGTCGAGGTGAAGACCCCGCGGTGGCGTCAGCACGGGCCGCTGGTGGACGCGCTCCACGCGCTGGGCCACCGCCCACGCAGCTTCTCCAAGTATTGTGTGGGCTCGGTGCTCCTGGAGGACAACCTGCCCGACATCCGCTTCCGTCAGCAGCTCAACCGGGTCCGCGCGCTCGGCGCCGGCGAGGTCCACGAGACCGACGCCGCAGGAGCGCCACTTGCTGGTTGAACTGGGTTCGAACGATCCGGCCATGATCACGGATGCCTGGGGCGCGGTCTGGCGCGTGCTCTCGCTCGTGTCTCGCCTGGGCCTGAACCTCGGCTCCGTGGCCGTGCTGGTCTGGGTCATCTACCTGCCGCGGCGGCGCTCCAGGGACTTCGCGTTCTCGTATGTGATGCTCAACCTGGTGACGTTCGCCCTGTGCTGGCTGATGAATGCGGTGCCCATGGATCTGGGCCTCGGACTTGGGCTCTTCGCGATCTTCGGCATCTTGCGGTATCGCACGCAGGCGCTGCAGATCCGCGACCTCACCTACCTCTTCGTCGCGATCGGCCTCGCGGTCATCAACGGCATCGAGCACCCGTCCATCCACATCGGCATGGTCGTGCTGCTCGACGCCGTCACGCTCGTCCTGCTCGCCGCGCTGGAGCTGCGGGACAGCAGCAAGGGTCAGCGCAGCCTGACGCTGCTCTACGACCGCCTGGACCTGCTCGGCGACGACAGCCGGGACGCCCTGCTCGCGGACCTGACCGAGCGCCTGAACATGCGCTGCACCCGGGTGGACATCGGCACCGTGGACATGCTGCGGGAGACGGTGGAGCTGACGGTGTTCGCGGACCGAGCGAAGCCGTGATCTGGCTCCTCGGTCTGGCTGCGGTGAGCGCCGAGGCCGCCGAGCCGCCCAACGTCGGGGAGGTCTGGAGCGAGATCGGCGTCGAGGCGCGGGTCGCGGACGACCTGAAGGTCCAGGGCGCCCAGAACTTCCGTCTGGGCACCGGCGAGGGCGGCATCGCCGAGATCCTCACCGACCTCGGGGCGACGTACCGGATCACCAAGAAGGCCGACTTCGGCGTGGCCTACCGCTTCGGCCGCAAGACCGAGGGCGACGACCCCTACGAGTTCTCCCACCGCCTCGTCGCCGACGGCAAGTTCGAGCTGGAGCCCAGCAAGTGGCTCGAGCTCGACCAGCGGCTGCGCTACCAGGTCCGGCTGCCGGCCGCGGGCAAGGCCATGCGCCACGTGGTCCGGGCCCGGGTGCGCGCCGGCTTCGACACCGACACGAAGATCGAGCCGCGTCTGGCCGCCGAGATCTTCCTGAACCTCGGCGACAACGACGGCGAGGGCGACGGGATCGGTGTGCCAAAGGCCAGGTTCGACGCCGGGATCCGCTACGGTCGCAAGCACTGGGACTTCGACATCGGCTACCGCCTGGAGGAGCCGATCCGCGACCGCACCGACGCGCGGCTGCACGTGCTCTACGTGGGACTCTCCACCGAGGTCGACCTGCGCAAGGACGACTGAGCGGGCTGGGCGGTTACCCCTCCACACCCCCTCCTCCGCGCACCCTCGCTCGGAGACCCCCGTGTCCCATCCCTCCCTGCTCCGGCGCCTCGCGCTGTCCGGGGCCCTCGCCGCCGTCCTCTTCGCCTCCTTCCTCCTCATCCGTGCCGTCGCCGCCTTCGCCGCGACCGGGCTCGACGTGCCTGACCACGCGCGCTTCGAGCGCTTCCTCGACAAGTCCGATCATCGTGCGGAGTTCACCGCCTTCGAGGCCCACCTTCGCAAGGAAGGCGTGGCCGGCGTCGTGCCCGCCTGGACCCTGTGGCGACAGGGCACCGACTGGCGCGGCCTCGACGAGCCGGCGTTCGCCGTGCCCCCGCGCAGCCAGTGGTCGGGCATCGTGCCCACCTTGAAGCTGCTTCGAGAGCACGTGCTGCCCGCCGTCGGTCCGGTCGAGGTCGTCTCGGGATTCCGGACCGAGCGGTACAATGCCCGAGCGGGCGGCGCCGCCGGCTCCCGCCACAAGTGGTTCGAAGCCCTCGACGTCGTACCCGAGCGTGCCTGGCCCCGCGCCGAGCTCCACGAGACCCTGCTCGGCGTGTGGAGGCGACGCGGTCCACAGACCGGTTTCGGTCTGGGTCTGTATGGGCGCACCCGCTTCCACGTGGACACCCACCGCCACCGCAGGTGGTGACGCGTTACCCATCGGTGTCAGTATACAGGACGCTGGGTGACGCTTGACATCCAAGGGTGTACCGCGCATGGTGCGGGAACGGAAGACCAGGGGATGGTGGGATGATCGCGACCGGACCGCGTGTAGTGCACCCAGAGCGTCGGCGTGGTCCTCGTGTGGACCCGGAGGGACTGCTGGGCGTGCAGATGGCCGTGCGTTCGGTCCAGGGTACCCAGCCGCTCACCGTCCGTGACTTCAGCGTCGTCGGCATGGGACTCACCGGTGAGCGACCGCTTCCGGTGGCCCTGGGCGAGCGCGTCTACCTGCTCATCGACTGGATCGGTGCCCCCATGGTCCGCGGTGCCCTCCTCCGCGCCCGGGTGCGCCGCCGCCGGCCGGACAAGGACGGCTGGTTCGTCGGTGTCGAGGTCGACGACCTCCGCCAGACCCCCTGGATCCACATGGCCGAGTGGATAGACCGCGCAAACGCGAGGCAGATCGGGGAGAGCACGCCCGTGCCGAGGCGATCGTGGCCGCGGGCGACCTGGGTCTGAGGAGAGGAGAAGCGGGCACTGGGCGGGGATCGGTGGCGGGCTGGCCGTGAGCTCGACGGGGGCTCGGAACGGTGCTCGGCACAGAGGCTCAGAGGCACAGAGAGCTGCGCAGAGGGGGAAGTGGTGCTTTGAGCGCCGGCTTTCAACACGGAGGAGCTGAGGGTCGGAGGTCTGACGGAGGGAGGCGTGGCGGGCCGGAATGGCGTCCGGTGGAGCGCGGGTCGAATGGGCTCGAGAGGTCCGTTCCTCACGAAGGACCACCGACTGCTTGATCGCCCGAGAGGGCGGGCGCACGGGTCGCCCCGCCGACCGAGTCCCCCAAACTGCCTTCGTCAGCACGATCATCTGCGTCCGAGCGACTCCCACCTCCCCACGCGAACCGGATCCTCTAGATCGGAGGTTCCTCCAGGGTAGTAGCGCGAAGGCGGGGGCGCCCGGTCCGTGGGACGGGAGGGGCGGCGTGGAGGAGGCACTCGTGGCGGGAGGCGTGGGTTGCGGATGCTACGGGTAAGAACGGTCTTTGACACGGAGGTT
>MDTC01065899.1_pt1 | contig 20951 bp, 21 predicted proteins | sample 811181 | NCBI WGS metagenome assembly MDTC01 (sample SAMN05326644, study PRJNA326480) | marine metagenome | isolation source: seawater | place: Pacific Ocean: North | collected 2011 | reverse complement strand
CAATCAATTGAAACTTTTAGTTTCAATTTGGCTATTCAAAAACCAAAAGGTTATCACTTTTTCATAGAAATAAAGATATATCTTTTTGCATTTTTCATTACTACGTAAAAAAGTAATGAAATGACTAAGTATATTAAAATGTTTTGAGGAAAAAGTTTTACTACGTAAATTGAAACTTTTAGTTTCATTCTCTATAAGAAAATCTTTTAGGTTATCGCTTTTTCACAGAAATGAAGATTGTTTTTCTGCATAAGTAATGAAATGATATTGCACATTTTTATAAAATTTTTAAAAAGATCAGTGAGCAAATATTTAAGAAAAATATATAAAAAAGAACATTTTTTTTTGTATCCGTATTTATATATATGAGTTCATCTTATGTTTATACTTTAAATGGTAAATATCAAAATATCAATGATACAATTGAACATTTTGGTATATCAATTGGTAATATTGATGATACAAAAGATTCTACTTTAATAAAAGAGGTTAAAAATATTCAAGAAACTATAGATGAGAATACTGTTATAGCTGGATGTGCATCTTTATTGTCTACTGTAATTACTGAAGTAGCATCTAAAAACTCTCAAGATTTAACTAAATTATTTTCTGCTTCAAATAATATAACAATTTCAGGTCTTAATACTGGCGGAGATGTTAATTACTCATCAAACCAGACATCTACTATTAGCATGGAACAACGAGAAGAAATAAATCAGACATTATCTAGTAAAATTATAAATGATATAAATAAGACCTTAAAAGGTGAAATACAAAAAATGGTAAATGCTGAAAGAGATAGACAAAAACTTGATGAAGAAAATAATCAAGATGCTACAAATCTAGGAAACATGTTAACTGGAGTAGCTGATACTGTAGGAAATACAGCAAGTGATATTTTAGATATGAGTATTGGAAATAGTACTAGAAAAACAAAAGAATTAGAAATTAATAAAGAATTTAATTCTAAAATGAAAGTAGAAAGAAATTTTACAATGAAAAAAAATGATGAAATTTCTGAAGAACTATCAAATAAGTTAAGTATGGATAATATTTCTAAAGCTATCCAAAATACTAAATCAGGAAATGATTTATCCCTTAAAAATATTACTGCTGAAGAAGGAATAGATATTATGGGAGTTAAGCAAAAAACTGCAGTAAACGCTGTAATGAAAAACCTTTATAATCAATCTGTTTTAATTGAAATTTCTACTAAAATTGTTGCATCTTATGATTCAAATGTGGAACAAATGATTAAATCTGCAGATAAAGAAGCTGATATTACTAAAAAAACTTCAACTAATGGTGATATATATGCAGCAGGTGTAGCTGGAAAACAAATACTAGAGGGAGTTGGTGAAGCTTCTAAAGGTATTGGTGAAGGAGTTTCTACTGGTGCACAAGGTGTAGGCGAAGGAGTAGCAACTGGAGCAAAAGGTATTGGTGAAGGAGCAGCATCTGCTCTTAGAGCATTAGCTTTACCTCTTTTAATTGGTGGAATAGTTTTAGTTATTATGTTAGCAATTTACGCCTATGGAAAGAATCAAGGATGGTTTTAAAGAAATATATATAAACTTTTTTCTAATGGTTTTTATATATATGTCTTTTGTATATACAATAGATGGCAATTTAAATAGTTTAAATAATAAATTTGTTGAGCCTTTTACAGTAGATGATGTAAAAATTTTAGGTAATAAACAATTTGGTTCTGATGCCTATGAAATAGAATCATTTAGTGAAATTATTGAACATTTTGGAGGAATAAACATAGGAAATAAAGATACAAATGATGATTCTACACTAATAAAAGAAGCTACAAATATTCAAGAATCTTTAAATGAGAATTCAGTTATCGAAGGTTGTGCATCATTACTTTCTAATGTTATTAATGAAGTTGCTAGTAAAAATATGAGTGATTTGACAAAATTATTTTCTGCTTCAAATACTATATCAATTGAAAATGTAAAAGCAAAAAAAAAATTTAGTTACAGTTCAGAACAAACAGCAACAATTGATCTAAAACAACAAGAAGAAATTAATCAGACCCTATCTGCTAAAATACTAAATGATATTAATAAAAGTTTAAAAGATGGAATTAAAAAAATGGTTGATGCTCAAAGAAATAGAGAAAAAGTTAATGAAGAAACTAAACAAACTAGTACAGATATTGGGTCAACTTTAAATGGTGTTGGACAAACTGTGGGTGATACATTAGCCGACATTATGGATATGAGTATTGGAAATACAACTTCAGATTCAAAGGCCTTAGAAATTAATAAGGAATTTAATAAAAAAATGCAAATTAATAGAAATTTCGAATTCAAAAAAGATGATAAAGTTGCTGAGGAACTATCAAATAGATTAAGCATGGATAATATATCCAAAGCAATTAAAGATACAAAATCAGGAAATGATTTATCATTATCAAATATTGATGCCGGAGGAAATGTAAATGTTATGGGTATTAAACAAGAAGCTGCCGTTACTGCAGTAATTAAAAATCTTTATAATCAAACTGTATTAATTGAAATATCAACAAAAATAATTACTAATTATGATTATAATGTAAATGAGATGATTAAATCTGCAGATTCAGAATCTGATATTACAAAAAAATTATCAACTAGCGGAGATATTTATGCTGCTGGTGTTGCTGGTAAGCAAGTTCTACAAGGTGCTGGAGAAGCAGCTAAAGGTTTTGGAGAAGGAGTTGGTACAGCAGCTGAAGGTGCAGGAAAAGGTGTTGCTACTGGTGCTAAAGGTATAGGCGAAGGAGCAGCTTCATTATTTGGTGCTATGACTGGACCTCTTCTTGCCATAGGTGTTGGACTTATTGTTTGTATTATTATTTACTTTTATGGTAAAAACCAAGGATGGTTTTAAATTTCTACATCCTTAAAAAAATCTTTTAAATCATTCAAACTTGAGTTTTTTAAAAATTTTTCTGCAATAAAAGCACAAGATGTATCTAATAAATAAGGTATGTCTAAATAGTCACATAATGTAGCCAAACAATCTAATTCTTCTTTAGATAAATCACATAAATACTGATAAGCCGATTCTCCAATATATTTCGATAGGTTATTATTACTTGGTAAAGGCCTTGGTATATTTAATTCAATATTTGCCTCATTTTTTTCAGATAAAAATTTGTTAATTTCAAATGACAAAACTAACCAATCATTAATACATTTATTTGATTTAAAGTATTTATTATTAAAAGAAATTTTATTATCATCTTCACTAAAATTATTTTCAAAATTATCATCAAATAGTAAAACTCTTATCACATTAGATTCTTTAAAAGTATTCAGAGGAAAAAAAAATACTTCATCATTAAAGTGCAACTTATAAAGCTTATCTCTAAAAAACTCGTATTTAAATTGCAATTTTATTGAACAATTATTGAATAATTCTCTGTCATCAATTAAAATATTATTATTAATTTCAAAACAAAAGAACTTTGAGTTTATGTTAAGATATTGTTCAACCAAATTATTTAGTAAAGTTAACTTGTTATTTAATTTATCATCAATTTCATATCTATTTATTTCTTCATCAATATGTACATTTACAATCATATAATTTATAAATTAATCTTCTTTTAAACAAATTAAATTATCCCAATTAATTATTGGTGCTGAAAAATTTTTATTTGATTTTAAATGATGCTCTAAATGGTCATATGTTTTTACCAAAAAATTTGGTAACAATCTTTTTGAGATACTACTCAACCAAGGTGTATGAATTAATATATTTGAAAATGATACCAAGTGAATTGCACATTTCAAAGGAACTCTATTTGGTTTTACTAATATTATTCCTATAATAAATGGAGATAAATAAGCAAAAATATATTCTAAGAAAGATACCGAATTTGCAGACATTGGGATTACTATCTCTGAATACTTATGATGAAACTTGTGGATAAAGTAGAGTTTTTTTGTATGCATTAAAATATGGGCAAAATAATATCCAAGAGATTGAATAAATAATAAAAGTAAAAAATCGATAAATCCATAAAAAAAAATCTTTTCTTCTTTATTTTCAAAAAAATACACAAAAGTTACAAAAGCTAATGTCCCAAGAATAATATTATTTAAAATATTCATCATAATTGATTTTAAATAAAGGTCCTTTCCTTCGGGTGTTTTTATTAACTTCAAAATATAGTTTAATGAAAGAAAGTCAAAAACTATAGTTATAGCTAGGGTTGATAAAGTTATATATAATCCATCATATAAGATATATTGCATATAAATAAATAAAGAAATTATTTTTAATTAAATTACAGAGCTATTTTTAACCGCTTTTCCAAGTTTAACTTGAATTGCTGGCAATTCTATTTCATCATCTTCTGGAGCAATTATTATCTCTATATCCTCAGTAAATAAGTCTAATGAATATTTTTCACTAAATAACTTTGATAAAAGTTTATTATCCATTCCATTATCCATATTCATAAAGTCAGCAAATAAAATTGAAGTACCAAATAATACCATTGACAATTTTGTTTTGAACTTGTCTTCATACAATTTAATGAATTTGCTAAGAGTAATATCGTCATTTAGTTCAAATTTAGTCCATGAGTTAATTTCTGTATCACCAAATTTTAGCTTTGGAGCAGAAATAGGTTCAGTTGACACCAATGTATTTGTAGCTAAGTTTACAAAGTAACTTTTATATTGTTCTACATTTGAAAATCCTTGACAGTATTTAATAATTTCCATACTAATTAGTCCTGATACAATAGATGTTGTAGTTGCTACAGCGGGTATTATTTTTCCTGCTATTCCTTTAACTTCATCAAATGAAGAAATTGTAATACCATAATTGGAACATCTTAAATTTGATGCTGCTTTTATGAAAGAGATATGCCAATTAGAATCATCATCCTTTTCAAACAATTCAGGAGATAATATATCTCTTTTTTCGATAACAATATTTTCTAACATAATTTCTTGGTTATCTTTTGAGTCTTCTTCGGAAATATCTTTTAACTCAGAATCATTTTTTGCTATCTTTTTAGTCTCGTCAATTTCATAAATATAAGGCTTGTAATTTGCCAACATTGTTTTTAAATCTCCTCTAGAAAAATTATCATCTAAGTCACAAGTTTTTGATAACAGATGAGTACACGATTCAATAAAATCAATGACTAACTCATTTTCAACATCAAATTCAACTACATTTGGACATCTCTTACCTTTGGACCAAAACAATTCTCCATCTGCATTTAAACTATCTTTTGGAAAACTGTGTAAGAGTTGTAATATTTGATCTCTGTATAAACCTAAAAAGATATCACAAGACCAAACTATAAAATCATATAATGACTGTGGTTTATATTTAACACAATATTTCATAATGTCATTTTTAGCTACGTTTCTGTCATAACCAGACAAAGAATTAATAAAATCGTTACCTTTAAGAATGTAATTATTAACATTTTCTGGAGCTCTTCTAAAAAAGTCAAAATAATCCATAGCCCAATGAATCGTATGTTCTGGTTGATTTGGAAAATTTTTAATAGTGCAAACAGGATAACTCTTTTCTTGTGGAGGGTCTTGGCTATTACTATAAGTTTCAGTAACAAAAGGTATAATTGGTTGAGTATTTCCTTTCATACCCTGAGTTCCACTTTCAAATAAAGGTTTACCAAATCTAAAACATTGTTCATCCATATACCTTCTAGCAGTTAAATTATCTAGAGCATTAATAACTCCATAAATATTAGAAGATAATTTATTTAATAAATCTTGATTCTCAGGACACATCTTTTCAGTCATAGCATTTATATTTATTTTAGGATTAATTTCTTTAATCATTTCTGCAGCAACAATACTTTTTGGGTTATTAACATGTCTATTTCTAAATAGAAATTGTCTACATAAATTAGAGTGTTCTATATGATCAGGGTCAGTTACAAACAATGAACCACCTTCACAAGCAAAGTTCATTTTAGCAAGATTTTTTAACATTTCACAACCAATAGCACCACATCCAACCATTAGCCAACTTTTGTTTTCTATAATTGATCTAGTTTCAGTACCAAAAATATTTCCAATTCCCGAAGAATCAATCATAATTGGTTTATCATCTGGGACAATAGTAGGATCAGAATAAACTATCCATTGGTTTATTGGCGTAAATTTGTTGGTAATTAATTTAATAGATTCTTTAGCTGCAATTGATCCTAAAATTGACACAACTGGCATAAGCTTAACATGAGAAGACCTTACTATTTTTTTTAAATCGTTATTATTGTATTCTGATAAATAATTTTCCATTTCTTCTCCCCAACTATTATTTGGTATTTCATTTTCAGAAAGATTAATATTTAATACATCATTGTCAAATTCATTGTTAAAACCTACTATAGTCGGATTTTTAATTTCTTCTTCTAGAAAATTATGATTAATATCAATAACTTGTTTTATAATTGTTGCTGTGCCATTAATAAAGTTAAAATCTAAATTTGGAAAATCTACAATTTCAAATGATGTTTTGTTTATAACTCTTATCTGCCAACTTTTTTCTTCTAGAAATTCCAAATTATCTCCTTCTAAATTAGATAATTTTATAACATCATCAGTTTGAAAATCATGAGAATTATTTTGAGCACATGTTATTTTTCCATCATTTGATAAAGATGCTAATTGAACTGGATCTATAATTTCACCTGTTGAATCAATTACAACATGATTATTTAGAGCATCAACAAAAACAAAACCCGAAATTCCTCTGCATGTTACCCAAACAAACTTAATATTATTTTTTCTACACAAATTGTTAATCATAATTGCCTCCTCTTTATTGCCTCCATGTAAAATTATAATACTATTCTCATCAGAAAGATCAACACTTTCGAAGTTTTGACAATTTATGCTAGCATATGGATTTAATTCTAATAATTTTTTCATTAAAATTTCCGACCTATCAATTCCTATGTCACTTTCTTTATAGTAAAAACCTGTGCTTAAATCTGATAACTCTATTAGTCCATCATTAATTAATACTAAATTTGAAACTCCTGATAAAATTAGTTTACTACTTGATTCAGTTGCTAATCCTTCTTTTAGTCCAATAATAATAACTTTACTTGAAACTAGTTTTTTTGTTCCATCGATACCTATAGTACGATTTTGTCTATCATAATTACTCAAATTGATGAATTCCATATTTAGAATTTTAAATTTATAAAAAAAAATAAATATCAATTTTTTTATATATGGATAAAATTATTTATCTATACAATTTAACTTTATCTAATTATTTTGAAAATTTCGATGAGCCTATATTTGAGACAATTTTAATTAATTATTTGTCTAAAAATTTAAATATAATAAAAAATAAAAACTTAGCTTATTATTTTATAACACACTTACATTTAGAGTTAGATTGTTTATTTTACAGATATCCTAAAAATGATATTAAAGTCGCAGTAAAAAAGATAGAAGAAGATTATAATATTAAGAGTCCAAGATTAATTTCAGCAGTAAAAATGTTGTCTCGAAAGGTTTATGATACGTATTTAAAAATTTCAAAAGATAGTTAAGTATGAAAAACATAATTTCAATAGAAAGACTTAAGATTTATATTTTATTTAAAATAATTTTCTAGGTATTTGTAACATGCTACATTCAACCAATTTAATTGTATTATTCATATTACTTATAGGTTTAATTTTAAACTATATGAAATTTGATTTCTCTAATAAAAATGATTATAGTAAATTAAATAATATTATGATAAACATCTTAACACGATCTGGTAATAGGGAAACTTGTTTTAATAATCTAAACAAATCAATAAAAAGTCAGACTTATAAAAAAATTCAGCACTATATTTCAAATGATAATCCTGAATGTAAATATCTAAAAGGATTTAAGAATGTCGTAAATTTAAATAAACAAAGAAAGTATTTTTCTGGACATTGTCCATACAATTCATACCTCAATAAATTAATAAAAAAAGTAAACAATGGATGGATTATTATTTTAGATGATGATTCGAAAATAATTGACCCAACTTTTATAAATAGATTATCTTATGAAATTGAAAAAGCAGGTAAGTATAAAGCAATCGTATTCGATATCTTTATAAGTCCTTTTAAAACAATTCTTCCTAATAAGAATCATATTAGTAATTTTAATTGTTCTATGATTATGCATGAACACATTGACATGGCATGTATTGCTTTTCATCATTCAGTTAAGATTGATTTTGGAGATTCATGTGGCGGGGATTTTATATTTTTTAGTAAATTATTAGAAAAAAATCTAGTTAAATATGTAAAAATGAAACCTGGAATATGGGCAAATTATCATGGAAGCAGACAAGGAAATAAATTAATCTGTAATGCTGATTAAACAATTATATCTTGTTTATTTTTTCCCCATAAGATAACTGAAATTCTCCCTTTATCAGATTCTTTTGGATTGGCTATTTGAGGAATACCATGACGCCAGTCAATATTTACCTTATTACCAAAAGTATAAATCATTCCATCACTCAATGGTATTGAAACTACTGTTCTTGTTTTAGCATGTTGAAATGCAGCATCTCTAACAGAACCAAAAGAAATACCGACAGTAAGATTTTGAGTTTTTGCCTTCTTTGGATCAACAGCAGCCGCATCATGATGAAATGGTTTCCACTCATTTGAGTCTCTATACCAATTAAATCTTGTTGCTTTAACATCCATTTCAAAATATTTTGCAATTCTATCAATGACCATGCAAAATGTTGGACATTTATCTTTCCATCCCGGTCTTCTATCATCAGCAATATAATGAGTATCACCATGCCATAATTTCCATACTTCATCTTCACTTCCCGTATTTTTAATTTCTTCTAATAGTTTATCATATAATTCATTTGTTTTAAAATCATTAAACATATTATTTATTAATACTACATCTCTTTCATCGTAATGTCTTGGATAAATTTCTTTACTACCATCTTCCACATAAACTCTTAAATCTGGAGGAGAATGATCTGGTTCAAAACTTTCCGTATTCTTTTTTATTAATCGATTTTTTTTCTTTGGATCTTTTTTTTGAAATCCACCCTCTTTTTTGTCATTTTCACATTTTAACTTATTTCCATTAACTCCTGTAATTTTTTTTGCAACTAATTTCTTTTTTTCTTCATCATAAGAATGAATAAATTCTACATTTTCATCCTTATATAAAGCTCTAAATAAATTACTTTCCACATTAATTTCTGAATGGTGAACAAAATAGTTTTTAATATCTCCATCATTTTTATAATTAATTACACCAAACCCTTTTTTTTCATCGAACCACTCAACTTGTCCTATTAATTTATTTTCGTTCATAATTATTAAATATTATGAATTGTCTTTAAATTAATTTTGTTGTTGAATTAATATATTTCACTTAAATTTTAAAAAATTTATAACTTGTAGCATCTAATCTTAGAGAATTATTTTTTAGATTGATAGGATAAACATTAAGATAGCCACGAATATATCCCTCACCTTCCATGCCATCGAACCAATAATTAACTTTTTTATCAATTGTACAATCTAAATATTTTCCATTAGCATATCCTAATGTTACAAATGTACAGTCTCTGTATTTTCTACCTGCTGCTATTAAGCATCTAAATTTACATTTGTAGCCTAATTTTGTTTTATTTAAATCTACTTCACAAAACATATTAGGAAGAAATTTCTTATCTGTCCAAAATCCATACTGTTTAAATTCTTCTTCAGAAGATAAACCTGTTAAATATAATGGCTTTTTGTTTTTCTTTGTTTTATAAATTGAAATAAGGGTATCATTTTCAATTATCCACGGTTTTCTACCTAGAGTTAACTTTAGACCTACTTTTTTAGCTTCACAAAAGTGGACCCAGCTACGATACATTGAGTGACAATGATTTAAGTTTGATAACCAGAATTTTTTAGGATTATAAATTTTCTGATAAGCAAGTGCCCAAACTAGTTGTGCATATGACAAAGCATGGCTTTTGCAAAAACTATATTTTCTTAATGCATTTAGATTTTTATTAATAGAGTTCTTTTTAGTTTCATCATAACCAAATTGTTCTAACATTACATTAAAATATTCTATTTTATGAAATTTATTTTTTGAAAATGACTTTCTGTACATATCAGCAGTTCCTTTATCACATTTTATAATATCATGGATATATCTAATAGCATCATCATCATAAATGATACTATCGACCATTTCTCCTTTAGCTACTTTTCTAAGTACGTATGACTTTGAATCAGGTGCTGCTGCAGGTCTTACTAATGCCAAACAAAAAGCAATATCTTCTATATTTTTTGGTTTCATAGATATTAATAATTTTCTCATAGCAGGTGATTCAGAAAAAGTAAGTCCAATATTTTTTCCTTTCTCAAATAATTTAGTAATTTTTTTGTCAATCTTAGGGTAAGATTCTAAATCTTGCATAGAAATATCAAGTAACTGTGCTAAGCCTCTATTTGATAATATATCAACTTTGAATAATTTTTTTTCATCCACATCATCTTTATTATACTTTATTTGATTTAAAGTATCAGTTTGTAACCTGATTTCATCAGGTATACCATCATTGTAAAATACAATTCCACCACAATGTAAAGAATAACATCTAAATTTTCCAAGTAAGTTTTGTTGTTTTTCCACCAAATCATCTTTCCACTCAGGAAATTTTTTCATAATATTTGTATGCTTACTTACGAATTTTCTGTATCCTTTTTCTCTTAAAGCTTCTCTAATTGCAGACTTTTCTTTGTACATTATATGATTAGATATTCTAGCTATTTTATTAGGATATTCTTTATGTAATAAATCAAATACCTCTTCTCGTCTATTATATGGAAAGTCCATATCAATATCAGGCATTGATGTTCTTTTGTCATTTAAAAATCTAGAAAAACAAATATTGTATTTAACAGGATCTATATTAGTTATTCCTAAACAATAACATACTAGTGATGAACCAGATGATCCTCTTATTATATGGTGAATATTATTTGTATTTTCTTTTATTAAATTAAGAAATTCAACAACCAATAGTAAATGGTGTGTGAATTTTAACTTTATGATAATAGTAAATTCTTCAATTAAACGTTCCAAGTATACCTCACTTTTAGGACATTTTTTTACAAAATGTTTCATTAAAAGTTTTGAAATTGGGTGCTCCATTATTGCTATATCAAACATCAATTAGTATTAGATTTTAATCTTTAACACTTTTATTAATCAATTATTTCTAAATAAATTACTAAAACTTTTTATCTAAAATTTTTATATGGACGATCTAATTACATTTATATTAGGTGGTTTCCTTTTAGTTTTCTTTAAAAATAAAATGAAACAAGAAGATAAAAATAATGCAATGATTGGTGGTGCTAATATTATAGACTTAACTGAAATAAAACCAGATATTAATAAAAAAGAAGATAAAGGAAAAATTGTTTTTGATAACGTATCAAAAAAAAAATTTGACCCTATGTTTGAAAATCCATTAAATGCTAAGAAATTTAGCCCAACAAATTCAGTTCACTTAGTTATTCCAGGGTTGATGCCAGCTCCAGATAGAGTTTGGGATAATTATCCTAGTGATAAAATATTTTATATGCCTAATGATTTAAAACCACATTTTCATGGTGAAGCTCAACATCATATGACAAAAGGTGGTTTTGAAGTTACAAAAGTTTTTTCTGTTAAGAATAAAAATTTTATTGATGTTCCTGATAAAAAATTAAAAAACTACAGAGATAAGATTAAAAGTTTTAATAACGGAAATAGTTCAACACCTATAGAAACTTGGATTCATTGGATGATTCCATATAATCAAAAAGAGTATCCGAAATTAATAGTAAAAAAAGATAGTATTATATGGTGGGATTTTAATAAACTCCACAATTTAAATTATGTTACTGAAGATAATTACAATAATAATATTGCTGATAAAAATGATTTCCTAATTAAATTAAATGATAAAGAATTACAGATTATTGTAACTATTATGGATAAAATTGGTACATTCTATTTTTTGTGTTCTATTGGACAACATGCAATATTAGGTCATAAAATAATAATTGAAGTAATAGAATAAATAGCATCACATTTAGTACCTGGCCTGATGGATAAAACTGATGGCCATAATAAATGGACAAGGAGATATGATAATAATTCTTATACTTTTTGAATTTAACTGAAAGATATAAATGTACGTATATATTTTAAAAATAATAAAATATCCTTGATATTATATGAATAATATCAAAGATATAATTTACGTTTCACTATTTATAGCTTTATTTTGTCTATACAAAAACAATAAAAAAAATAATTTAGAAAAATTTACTGATTTAACTGTTGAAAATCTTAAAAAAGTTATTAGGGAAGAATATAGAGTTGATGTAGAATCTATAAGAAACTTATCTGATATTGCAACAGGATTACAAAAAGGAAATTTGACACTACCTGGTAATTTAAAAATAACGGGAAATTTGACTGTAGACAATAATGTATCTGCTATGAACGATTTATATGTTAAGAATTATGCATCTTCCAAAAGACTAGATGTTAGAAATAATGAATCAGTTGAAGGAAGAAATTATACACATTTTAATTATAATAATACAGGAGATAATTATGTAAGAGGAAAGCTTCAAACAGACCAAGGTGAAAATCGTTTTAATGGTAATATATCCTCGAATGGTTCTGTAACAACTGATTCATATATTACTGCTAAGGGTGATATTAATGCAGGTGATAACATAACTTTAAGCAATAGCCATTCTAAATTTATAATTCATAATCCTAATGATGCTAGACCACAATTATATTTTGCTAAACATAATGGTTCTGATTGGAATTGGGCTCAGTCAATGAATTTTAATGGAGATACTGGTACTTTTCAGATTCCAAACACAAAGGTTGATAAAACGCTAACAATTGGGGGAGGTGCAAGCAGACATGGCAATACTGTCGGTGCAATATCTTTTAATTACAACAATGATGGTAGAAACTATATAACCGGAGATACTGTTATTAGACCACAAAAAACCGTTGGTTGGAATGGTGACGAATGGAAGAATTATATGCATGATGTAGGAGCAATTGTAGGCGACAGGTCTTTTGTTATATTAAGTAATCATGGTTGGAATATGCCAATGGAATTAAATAGAACAACTCACAACGGCCATAATAGAATTTCTGTAAGTAAACATGCTGACCATCATCATGGATTTTAAGTATTGAAACATATTCTATATAAAAAAACTAACATTGAAAAAATAGATTATAAAATTATTTTTTCAATATAAATAATAAAATGTAGGCCTATAATATGAATAACATTAAAGATATAATTTATATTTCTCTATTTATAATTACATTTTGTCTATTTATGAGGAAAAATAATTTAGAAAAATTTACTGATTTGACAGTTGAAAATGTTAGAAAAATTATAAAGGGAGAATATAAAGTTGATGCAGATTCTATAAGAAACTTAACTAATGTTTCAAAAAAATTACAAAAAGAAGGTTTAACAGTACCAGGTGACTTAAAAATAAAAGGAAATTTAACTGTAGACAATAATCTATCTGTAATGAATGATTTATATGTTAAAAATTATACTTCATCAAAAAATTTAGATGTTAGAAATAGTGAATCAGTTGAAGGAAGGTGGAATACAGCTTTTAATTGGGCTAATACAGGAGATAATTACATAAGAGGCAAGCTTCAAACGGATCAAGGTGAAATTCGTTTTAATGGTAATATTTTCTCGACTGGTTCTTTTACAACTGATTCATATATTACTGCTAAAGGTGATATTAATGCAGGTGATAATCTAACTTTAAGCAATAGTAATACTAAATTTATAATTCATAATCCTAATGATGCTAGACCACAATTATATTTTGCTAAAGGTAAAGGAAATGGTTCAGATTGGAATTGGGCTCAGTCAATAAATTTCAACGGAGATACAGGTACTTTACAGATTCCAAACACAAAGGTTGATAAAACGCTAACAATTGGAGGAAGTGCAAGCAGACATGGTAAAACTGTTGGTGCAACATCTTTTAATTACAACAATGATGGTAGAAACTTTATACACGGAGATACTATTATTAGACCTCAAAAATATAATAAAAATTATTTATGGGCTGTTCATAATTGGAAGCAATATCTGCAAGATTTAGGAGCAATAAAAGGTGACAGGTCCTATGTTATAAGTGATTGGGATGGTTGGAAGTTTCCTATGGAATTGAGTAGAACAACTGGAAATTATAGAGCACATAATACTCCATGGAAAAAAACATATACAGATAATCTACTTTCTATGAGTAGACATGCTGATCATCATCATGCAATTTAAGAAATGATAAAATCTCTAATTATTATATATGAATTTATATAGTAACGATTATCAAAAATATATAAAATATAAAACAAAATATATTAAATTGAAGAATAGTATTCAACAGAACGGAGGCAATTCATTATGGATAGAGGAAAATTTTTTTTCAGAAAAAGAATTTAATAATATATTAGAAGATTTAAGATATGTTGAACTAAAGAAAGACTCTAGAAGTAATAATAGAGAAACATTATGTTTAAGCCCTACTAAATACAAGAACATTTATGAGAAAATTTATAATAATAGTAAATTTAATGCTTTTATTGATTCTATTAAAGATAAAAACTGTATAATTAAATTAAAACCAAGTTATCCTATCGAATATAGAAAATATTTTACTGGTTCTAAAGGAATGAGTTGGCATAAAGATTTATCAATGTTTGAACCAAATTGTTTTGAAATTGTATTAACACTTACAAATAATTCAAATTCTAATTTTCAATGGATTGAAAATAATAAAATTAAATCATTATCACCTAATCCTAACACTCTAGTTGTAGTTAGACCAGAAAGTATTATGCATAGGGTAACTCCGGTAAATACAGGAGAGAGGACAATTCTTAAATTTATTGTTGAGTTTGTTAAAAAAGGAATGAATGATAATTTAAAAAAATCAGAATTATTTAATGAAATAAACAAATGTCCTTTTTAAAAATAAAAATTAGGTGGAGAATACAAATGTAATGAATAACTTTCTTCTTCAGCAATTATTTTATGTTGACCTAAATTATCATGCATATAACTGGTCATACCTTCATTTATTTTAATTGTTTTATATAAAATATCATTTAAATAACGTTCTTCTTTGAGACTACCTTTTAATATCTTAAGTAAACATCCATTTTCAGGATGGCGATGAATTTCTGTTTCAGCACCTTTATTCCATTTAATCAATATTAGTTCATAAATATTTGAACTTTTTAATATGTATTTTTGATATATTTTTTCATTAGATTTATCAAACTTATTAATATTTTTCTCCCAATTATTAAATTTGTAATTATAAAAGTCATCATATAAAATAAGAATATTATCTTTTGAATCTATTCTACTTTCAATTATCTTTATCAAATTATTCATATTTAATATAATTTATAATTTTTTTTACACCATTTGAAATAGAAGATAAACTTTCACAATTATTAAATAAAGTTTTTTGATAGATTTCAGAAAGGAATATATTTACCTGAAAATTCTAAAATAATATTGGCGACATCTAAACATAAAGATTTTTTTGATATTATTTTAATTAAATCTTCAACCTCATCACATTCTATATCTACTTTTAAAACAGATTTATAAGGTAAAGCATTCATGTATTCTCCAATAAAAAATATAGATTTAGTATTTACATTATTTCTCTTCTGAGAATTATATATTTTAATTATTATGTAAGACTCTTTAATAAAATCAATATTCCATGCAAGATCTAAAAAAGAGCCTACTGAATCAAATTCGTCGTCATTATGCTGATGGGTCACTTTTACATTTTTTCCCTTAAGCTTTTTAAAATCACCTTTATAAGAAGGAACCCACATTAAATAAATCAAAATTTCTTAATTAATTATATTTCAATTCTTTCAAACTGGATAAATGTTGAATGAAAAATATATAAAGAAAATTTATTTATAATTGTATATGGCAGAAAAGCAAGTTAATATCGAAGACTTAACACCTGAGCAAAGTTTGGATACAATATGGAGCTTGATGAATAAAGCTTCTTCAAAAGGCGTATTTAGTATTGATGAATCTTATGTTTTAAAAGTTTTATTTACAAAAGTAGCAACAAAATTAAGAGGTGATCCAGATCTAAGAGATACAGCAAATTACGTTATTAATACACCAAAAGAGGAAGAAGTTCCCGTTTAATAAATAAAAATTGAAAGATTTATTGTTCATTAATTATATTATTATTTATGAGAATAATATTATTAATAAATATATTTTGTCTAGGACTATGTTCTGATATAATTATTATGGCTCTTGGATCAAACAAAGATGATATTTTATATGATCGAGTTAAAACTGCTGTAGATTTTGCAATTAATCAAAAAGAATATTTTAACATAACATGGTACCTTTCAGGTGGTGTAAAGTCAAAATATTATAATGTAAAATCTGAAGCTGAAAAAATGATGGAAGTAATTAACTATTATAAATATCTTAGTAGAGATTTAAAATGGAGCATTGAGATTGATAAAATTTCTACTAATACTGCTGAGAACTTTTTAAATTTTAAAAATTGGATTGAAAAAAAAAACTACAAGCCATACATTTACATAGTAACTTCGAAATTTCACAAAATTAGGGCTGAAAAAATTCTTAAAGAAATAATCCCAGAAATAAGTTTTAATTGGTTATTAGGAAACTTAGAGTATCCAAATTGTAATCAAGATGAAGAATTTCATTCAAAAAATATAAATGAAGATGTTAAAAATGCAATTAGGCATTTTTATAAAATACAAAAGGACCTATAGTGGTATTATTACCATATACTACTAATGGATCTCCATCTTCAAGTTTTTTTCTAAGATCAATAGTAAATTCATGATTTAGTTTTCCTTTAATTTCATTAAAAATTAAGTATTTATAATTAGAAGCAAATACTCTTTTTCCAAATAAGAAGTAAGTTAAATTAGTTGCTTTATTATGGATTTTACCCCTGTATGTATATTTACTGATTAAGTCATATGATATATTATTACTGTATTCTAAAGATGATTTGAAATAAAAACTTTTGTCCCAATATTCTTTCTTTAATTTGAAGAACTTTCCATCTTTTAGTAAATATCTGTCAGAATAATTATTGTCATCTAAACTCATAATCGGAAATTTATTATTATTAATTTTAAAATAGCCCAAATGTTTTACAATATTATCTCTAGTGCATCTTGGATGATTTACTCCATAAATTGAAGAACAATGACTTTTATCGAGTAGATTAGAAAAGTTTTCTTTCCTTTTAGACAAAAATAAACAAAATAAAATTAGAAAAATGCTGAGTAAAGTAATGTTCATATATTGAAAGATAGAAAATATGTTTCTTTACATTAAAGTTTTAAATATAAAAAATTACTATTAAAAATATAAGCAAGACTAACCCGCCTATTAGATAATGTAGTGGAAATGAATTTTTAGATATTTTTGTTTCTTCTTGTAAAATAAATTCATCTTTACTATTGGTTTCTTCATTTGGAACAAGTTCTTCAGAATTTTCCTCTGTAATAGTTTCTTCTGGTTTAATTTCTTCTCCTTCAGCTATAGTTTCTTCTTCAGCTATAATTTCTTCTTCAGCTATAATCTCTTCTTCTGGTAAAATTTCTTTAGCTAAAATCTCTTCTTCTGGTAAAAATTCTTCAGCTATGATTTCTTCTTCTATAACAGCGTCCTCACAAACACAATACCTGTTATCATGACCACAGTTTTCGGTTGCAAATTCTGTAAAGAATTTACCAGTTCCTTCTGGAATAAGGTTTGGATGAGTAGTACATCCATATGGAGCAAATTTTAGGCCATCATAAATCCCAGTTGTATTAGGATGTTCTAGCTCAAAAAAAGATTTATTATCATCTCTTGAAGGGTAGTCAAAAATTTTTTCTAACTGATTTTCACATTTTTCAGGAGAATCAATAGTTTTAAATCCATGGTGTTCACAGGTATTATCTTTAACAATATAGTTACAATTATGTAAAAAACCAGAAGGTATTAAATAATAAGTAATTGTATTTACTTTAGAGGTAGGTAGTTTTCCTTTAATTACTTCATATTCAATACTAAGATTTTTTATACCATCTTTTTCATCAATAATTTTGGCATTAACTACCTTAAATAAATTATCAGAATCTTCAGTTTTAAATAATAATGTTACATTTTTATTATTTTTTTTGTAAAGATCATTTGTAATTGGTAAAATAATTCTTCCTTCATTCTCTGTAAAAGTTATACCATCCATAAAATATTCTTCTTTTTTATCAATAAAATTATTTAAATTTTTATTAAATATCCAATTAGAACATGTTTTCAGCGTATTATTACTTTCGTTACTAAATTTTTCTCTTATTTGATAAAACTTATAGTTATTCATTAAATATATTTATAAAAAAAACTAAATATTTTTGCAAATTGATGGGATAATTTGTAAACAATCTGAATAATTATTTGGTTCCAACTCTAAATGGATACCAAACTTATTTAGACTTAATATTATTTTCTTTTTCTGAATTTTAATTACACCAGACTCATCACCATTTTTTAATAATTTTAAAGAAGATTCTCCTTCTTTCACTATTTCAAAATCTTTACAAAAAATGTCATAAATTTGACTTAGTATTGGAAATAATTTAACATTATCTCTATATTCATCCAATATTTTAACCTCTAAATTTGGAATAATATCGTTTTCCAATGACTCTGACATTGTTGCTTCTATTTTATTAATTATTTCTTGAGCGGTACTATTTATTTCATATTGATAATCTCTCAGTTGTTGATAAAAAATATCAAGACAGTTTCTAATTCCTGAATTCATATTATAAAAATTATCTCGCAATTGATAATTTTTTTGTATGATAGCATCTAATTCATTTAAGTTTTGTTTGATTCCATTGAAGATCCATGGAAATTGTCTTAAATTATAAAAATTATCCATCAGCTTCCTAATAATCTGAAAAGCTAAATCTAATTTAATAATATCACTTCCTAAATTTGAAATTATTGCTATCATATAAGTTTCACCATTATGAGTAAAACTATGCAGATCAATATCTTTTCTGTTTTGAACTACTGAATTCCAAGAAACAAATATACCGAATCTAATATGATTAGTTTTCATATCAAATTCCATTTTTTCAACTTCATCTTTGTTTATCCTAGAAGAATAATTTTTACTTTCAAGCATAATCATTTTTTCATCTGGTAAATGAAGCCATGCATCCCCACTATGGGGAGTTTTAGCTTTACTTTCAAATGTAATATCTCCATATCTTTGTTTTATAATTTCTTCTAACATATTTTCACCTACTTCACCTCTTTTACTTGAGTTATTATTTATTCCAGTTAATTTTTGAATAGAAAACAATAATTCCTCAAGTTTATTGTCCATTACTTGTGAATTAGGGCCATCATTATAGACTACATTTTTCATTTCTTCAATACTTCTTAAAATTGTAAAATATTCGGATTTTTTACTATCTTTGTTAATATTTGGAAAATGAATATCGTAACCAGTTTTAAAGATTTCATAGATTTTTTTCTCACGATCTTTTTTGTAAATTTGAAAGATTTGAGGGAAATCATCTTCGTTGACAGATAATGATAAGGACATTTTTTTAATATTGATTTATATAACATTATTTTTTTGAATAATCAATTTTTTTATAATTAGATATGAACATGAAAGTACACAAGTGATTTTTCTGAGTATTAAAAAAATAGTTCAAATTAAATTTTTGAAAATTTATCCATCTATTGAACCTTTCAGTCTCATTTAATAAAATTTTAATGATATTTAACTTTTTAGGTTTTCAAGTAATATTGAAACAAGAGAACCAATCATAGTATTTATAAAATTAATAAATTCATTAGTAATTAATTTGTTATTTTGAATAGTTGCTCCTAGAAAACTCTCAACAGTAGTAGCAATAAATGATGATAAAACTACTACTCCTAACTGATTCCAATCATTAACCCAACCTATTTCAATTCCATAGACAGAAATTAAAATACTACCAATGATACCAGCAATGGTTCCTTCTATACTTACTGCTCCTTCAGTTCCAGGAGGTACTTTTTTGAGATCTGTTATTCTGTAGCAATTTTTTCCGTAAGCTTTTCCTATTTCTGAAGCAGATGTATCGCTAGCTTTTGTTGCTAAAGATGCAATAAAACCAAGCTTTAATAAATTATCATTAGCTCCATGTCCAATTAATGAACAAAATATTGCAGCAGTTGCAGCAGAACCCCAAACATTTTCTGGTCCTCTCATTCCGCCTCTTTTTTCAGCTATTCCCGCTTTTTCTTTCTCATCCATTTTTACTTTTGTTGCTGCAACTCCAATCAAAAAGTAGAGTGCACAAGTCGTCCATGCTTGAAATCCACCACAAGTTAATAAAATATTACCAAGAATCCAAGCATTAATCAATCCTGAATTAGTTAAACTTTTTTGCCCTTTAAAGTGTGCAGTAGATGCAACTGCTGTATTTACGGCTAAAGATGTAAGCACATCTTCAGTACTAAATCTTAATGGTTTCAAAGATAATTTTCTGTTATTACTTGTTGGGATTATTTTACTAAAAGCTAAACTGATATTACTTAAAAGTGAAAAAATAATTATATTTATCAATAATTTCATTATTTGATAATTATTATTAGTAAAAGTGAAATAATCAATTTTTATTTTATAAAATTCTCTGCAAGAATTTTAAAAAATAAGTTTTGATTGACAGAACATTACTTCGTAAAAAAATAGCTTAGCTTTTTTGCTTCGCAAATGTTATTACTAGTAAACGTACAATCAGTTTTGAGGAAAAGACATT
>MDTC01233035.1_pt1 | contig 20971 bp, 17 predicted proteins | sample 811181 | NCBI WGS metagenome assembly MDTC01 (sample SAMN05326644, study PRJNA326480) | marine metagenome | isolation source: seawater | place: Pacific Ocean: North | collected 2011 | reverse complement strand
AGAAAAAGAGCTTAAAATTCCCAGAGCATCTCCTCGAGAACCAAGACCAGAGAATTCACCTTGTCTGGAATCGCCACCGAGGATACTAAATCGAACTTCCTTTTTGTAGAATATCCTAATATCAGGAGAGATGGCTGAGTGGTTTAAGGCACTCGCTCGGAAAGCGAGTGTGCGGTAGTACCGTACCGAGGGTTCGAATCCCTCTCTCTCCGCCATATTTAAAATATTTATACATATCAGTGGTTTAAACACCATCACCTAGTAAACATAGAACGTTTGCAGTATATTATTCTACTTGTTATTTATTCGTTTTCTCTTCAGCTAACTTTTTTGCCTTATATTCTTTTTGTTTTTGCTGAAACCGTTCTTCCTTTTTTCGCAATCGCTTCTGTAGGTATTTCTTACCCATATTATTCTCCCTGCATTGAATGACAAAAGCATACCACTACTTTGATAGATTCATCAGATGGAGTTAGACTGGATGTATGAAAAAATTAATCCTCAGTTTGATCATCGTCACTCTGATAAGCAGTTGTAATAAATCACAACCGTTTGATTATGATCTCCTGATTCGTGGCGGTACGGTTTTTGACGGAAGTGGTAGTCCTGGCATTGTCGGCGATATAGGTGTTCGCGGTGATCGTATCGTGGCAATTGGTGATATTAAAGGAAGAAGCGGCCGTACCATCGAAGCAAATGGTCTTTATGTAACACCTGGCTTTATCGATATGCATAGTCACTCAGAAAGCTTTCGTCTCCTCAATGGTGGACAAGGACCTTCTTTTGCTTTTCAGGGCTTCACCACCGAAATCTATGGTGAGGATGTTTCGATGGGCCCTCTCGGTGGTCATCGAAGAAACGACTTGCCTGACGATTTATTGGGGAAGTGGGAATCATTTGGAGAGTTTCTTGACTACATGGAGAAAGTGGGAATTTCGATCAACGTCGCTTCTTATGTAGGTTCTGGTGGAATCAGAGCTAATGTTATGGGTTACGATGATCGCCCACCGACCCATGACGAACTTGCTCAAATGCTAGAAATTGTGCGACAGTCCATGCGTGAGGGTGCGTTAGGTGTTTCTGCTGGCATGAGTTATGTGCCCAATATCTATATGACTAGCGATGAACTGACTTCAATCGTAAGAGAAGCCGCTAACATGGGAGGCATCTTTGCAAATCATGCTCGTACCATGAATGGTACGGATCCCAATGCAATTTATGAGGCCATTGCTATTGGTGAGAAAGCAGGTGCCGCAATACACTTTTTTCATCTAAATTCAACATCATCAACTGAAGCAGACACGTTCTTAGCGATAATCGATGAAGCACGAGAGCGGGGTGTAAAAGTCACTGGTGACAGCTATACCTATACCTGGGGTATTACTGGGCTGAAGGCATACATTCCTGCCTGGGCTCAAGCGGGGGGCTTGCAAGCAATGCTTGAACGCCTGCGAGATCCGGTAGAGCGTGAACGCATTGCTGCTACATTTATCACTGAGCCGCCTTATCTTGCGAACATCGGCTGGCATCATGTTCGCTTGGGTGTAGATAACCCCGATGTTAATGGCAAGCTGGTATCCGAAGTTGCAAGCCTTACTGAGCGATCACCGGAGGAGGTTTTCATGGATGTGGTGCTTGACCAGGAAGGTCGTGGCATTGTTATCGACTGGAATAATGAGGAGAATACATTAAAGAAAGTCCTAGCTCACCCCTATGTTGCGGGGGGAACTGATGGTAGCGCCCTCGATCTCAATTCCGAGAATTTGCCGCCACTAGTGCATCCACGGCACATTGGAACGATCCCGCGGTTGCTGGGCACTTATGTTCGAGAACAAGGATTGTTGACTTGGGAGGAGGCAATTCGCAAGTTGACAACACTTCCAGCTGATATTCTCGGACTCAAGGACCGCGGAGCACTAGTAAAGGGGTACTTAGCTGATATTGTCGTCTTTGATCCGGATTTAATTCAAGATATGTCCACATTTGAAGATCCATTTCATTACCCAACCGGGATGCGTTACGTAATTGTGAATGGCACTGCCGTAGTTGATGAAGGCAAGTACACGGGTGCGTTGCCAGGCCGTGCATTACGTGGACCAGCTTATATCATAAAATAAAATTATGCTGAGAATGACTAACCACTCCATTTTAAAACTATCTAATCTGTTAGATCATGGCTTGATGAGGAAGTTAATACTTTTAGTTATATTACTCACATCCACTGTTGCAGCACAAAATATGTCTGACGATCAAATTAATAAAACTATGATCGCTACTGCAAAGCATTATTCAAAGAGCTTACCAATGAGGATAGATCAGATTTCAACTTTAAGAAAAATATATGCTGGATTAAATAGAGATTTAGTATATGTTTATTCCGTTGAATTAGATCTAAGTACGTTAAGAAAGCTAAATAAAGTTCTACACCGTGACACATTAAGAGAAGGCAGATCAAAAGAGGCCCTTGTACCACTCATCGAAGAACATTATAGAAAGTTGGAAACGATAAATTATTGCTCCCAACCTGGTCTTCTCAAAATTTTCAGAGATCAAAACATTACTCTTGAACATCGTTATATTGATCAAAACTCCAAATATTTATTTGATTTAAGGTTATCAGTAAAAGATTGCAATATTTGAATAGTACCTAAGCCCAACTACTTTGATAGATATAGAAGATGGAGTTAGACTGAGAGTATGAAAAAATTAATTATATTCTTAATAATATTATATTCTAATGTGTCAGTAGTTTTAGCGCTGGAGGACTTCGAGGTAGATTCGGTAACTCAGGCTGTATGGCAAGAAGCGGTAATCAGTGTTACTAATCTTGATAGATCAGCGAAATTTTTTATTGATATTGGTGGTTATGAAATAAAATGGCGAGGACCACTTTCTGCAAATAATATTTCGCAATGGGGTTTGCCTGATCAAGCTAGTGGGGAGGCGTTACTTCTAGGGCCAAGTACTTATAGAGATAGTTTTGTTCGTCTAGTTAGATTTGATGCTGCTGGTAAGAGGATACCAATGAGACCTGGTTCAAGGGCATGGGATACTGGCTGTTATTTTAGTTTGATGGTCCGTATGAAGGATATTTCTTCAATCTATGATGATGCAATTAAGATGGGTTGGTGGACAGAAACACCAATAGTGGATCTTGAGTTTGGGATTTCAAAATTGAAAGTTACAATTTTTCGAGGTCCAGATGGGGTTCAAGTGCAAGGTTATGAGCGACTATCACCGCCGCTACCAGAGACTATTCCTGATTTTAAACGATTTGCTGGACCTTTTAATGTAATGCAGATTGTTAAGGATCGTGATAAAAGTTATGAATTTTTTACTCAAGTGCTTGGTTTTGAAACTTTCTATAAAGGTAAGCCATACACAGCAAAAACCCCAACTCATACTCCACTGGGTATACCAATCAATCTTACTACTTCGGTACCCTATCAGGCTGGAATCGTTTACCCTAGAGCAGGTGAGTTTGGTCGCATGGAAATGATTGAGATGATGGGTTTGGTTGGTCGAGATTACTCGCATCAATGCCATGCGCCTAATCTCGGTATTTTATCAGTAAGATATCCTGTTGAAAGTGCAGAACAAGCTAAAATATTAATTCAAGATAGAGGTTGGCAGATTACTAATGATATTCAAATATTAAGTCTCCCCCCATATGGTAATGTAAAGACATTTAGCGTAACGACACCAGATGGTTCAATTATTGAATTTATTGAGATGATTTAATCATCAAAATTAAAAGGAAAGTTTTATGACAAAGAGAGTTCTCTTTATTGGTGCTGGAAATATGGGTTTTGCAATCCTCAGAAGTTTTATAGATAGTGGTAATGAATCTTTTGATATTTCTATTATCGACCCAAATCTATCCAAAGAAAAAAAAATACAACTTCCAGGGTGTAGTTTTTATGAGGATTTTACTGAACTTGTCGATACCGTACAATTTGATGTTATTGTAATTGCAATTAAGCCGCAAATTTTTAATGATATTTCCAGTGAAATTGGTGCATGCATTGATGATAGTGGTTTGATTGTGTCTATCATGGCAGGGGTTGAGACTAATCGAATTAATAGTGGTTTAGGGAAAGATATAAAAATTATAAGATGTATGCCTAATCTTGCGGCACTAGTTAATTATTCTGTTAATGTGGCGTATATTGCTGGCACTGTTGATTCATCTCAAAAAGTAACTTTTGAAGAACTTTTTAATGGTTCAGGACCTATTAAATGGATTGATAATGAAGATTTGATGCATAAAACAACCGCATTATCCGGCAGTGGACCAGCCTATTATTTTGCATTTACAGAGGCATTAATTAAAGCAGGAGAATCAATGGGGCTCAGCAGTAAACAAGCATCAGATTTGGCAATAGATACGTTCTTGGGTACCGCTGCTTTAATAAAAGAAAATCGCTCTCCAGAAGTCCTTCGTGAGAGGGTAACAAGCAAAGGTGGCACAACTGCGGCAGCTTTATCTATTCTTATGAAAAATAATTGTCTAGACAATCTCGTTAAGGACGCTTTAGTGGCTGCTGAGAAAAGATCAAAAGAACTCTAGAGTGCTTAAGAGGAGGATGCGAGTAGAGCTGCATTGCCGCCAGCTGCTGTCGTGTCGACGCATAAATGTCTTTCAAGCCTGCAGCATTGAGAAAAATTCAGTTGAGTAATTAAAGGAATAATTGGGCCCACACGGTTAGCCAATGCAATCTTAATAGCACGCTGATCTTCTTCATCGCTCCAAGCAACCACTGCATCAAATCCATACAAACTTGATAAATCATCTCGTTTTACAAAACCTGATAGCGCTGATGAGCTTTTAGCACCTGGAACAATTATTAGTGGCTCACAACCATTATCTTTAACAATTTTTGCTTGTAACATTGCCTTTTCTATTGTTGGCCCTAAACAGAGGATGGTTCCAATAGAAAAATAAGACAGTAAATTACTCTCGCCAGTTGGACCTTTCATTAGTTCTGAGCCCAATTTACGATGGATTTTTGGTGTTAAATTATTTAAAGCACTCTGAATTATCTCTTTTTTTAGTGGCCTACATTGATCTGATTTTGTATTTTTGTATTTCTTCTCAGTAATGAATTTTTGCAGATAATTCGGGCCACCCGCTTTAGGACCAGTGCCGGATAAACCTTCACCACCAAAAGGTTGCGATCCAACAATAGCACCAATTTGGTTACGGTTGACGTACATGTTACCCATATTTAAATTTGCGGTAATTTTTTGAGCACGATCATCAATGCGTGTATGCAAACCAAAGGTTAAGCCGTAGCCTGAAGAATTTATATCTTCCACGATTTGATCAAGTTCGGATGGATCAAACTTAGCTACATGGAGAACAGGACCAAATATTTCCTCTGATATATCATTAATAGTATCGATCTCAATAACTGCAGGCCCAACAAAAGACCCTTTTTTGGGTGATCTTAATTGCTTTAACAGGCGGTTTTCTTTTTTTGCTATTGCAATATGAGAAGTTATTTTAGTTTTTGCCATATCATTTATTACTGGCCCAATATCAGTTGAAAGTGACCAAGGATCTGCAACAACTAACTCATCCATTGCTCCGAATAACATGGCCATGAATTCGGCAGCAATATCATGTTGAAGATAAAGTACTCTTAGTGCTGAACAGCGCTGTCCAGCAGATTGGAAGGATGAGGTAATAATATCCTTAATGGCTTGTTCGGGTAGGGCAGTTGAGTCCACTATCATAACGTTCAGACCCCCTGTTTCAGCAATTAATGGTGCGCCAATTGGGGAATGATGCGCCATAGATTTATTGATATTCAGTGCCGTTGGTGTTGAACCAGTGAAGCAAATACCATCGATATGTCTATGACTGACCATAGCGGCACCAATGGATACTCCCTCACCTGGTAATAATTGTAGGACATTTTTCGGAACTCCGGCTTGATGAAAAAAATCAACTGCTATACCTGCACATAAAGTTGTTGCCTCGGCAGGTTTTGCCAAGACACCATTACCAACGGATAAGGCGGCAGCAATTTGTCCAGTAAAAATAGCGAGCGGAAAGTTCCAAGGTGAAATACAAGTAAAGATACCTCGTTCAGTGCAATCTGCAAATTTCTCAGCTTCAAGAGCGTAGTAACGCAAAAAATCGACCGCTTCACGTAATTCGCCTATGGCATCGGCAGTCGTTTTACCAGCTTCTCTCGTTAAGATTGCAAATAATTGACCAAAATTCTTCTCAAGAATATTTGCACAGTTGTTGAGAATACGAGAACGTTCCATTTGATGGCAATCAGCCCAGTTTTTTGCATATTTGATAGCTGTTTTAACGTCATCCTCGTTCGCGTAGGTTACAAAACCAACGATATCACTTCGATCAGCAGGATTTTTTATCGTTATTTCTTCTCTTCCTGTGACTATGCCTGCAATCATTGGGTGACTATTCCATTGATGATTTTTAAAGTTTGTTTGAGCGAAAATAATTTGCTCAATATCACTTTCATTATGAAGGTCCCATCCTTTGGAGTTACATCTTCTTTTTCCAAAAAGTGATTTAGGTTTTTTTATTTGTTGGGGTTTATCAAAATCACTTTTTATTGAAATTAAAGGATCTGCAGCTATGTCTTCAGATGATAGAGATGTATCAATAATTTGATTAACAAATGAGGAATTTGCACCGTTTTCTAACAAACGCCTCACTAAATAGGCTAATAAATCTCGGTGAGGCCCCACCGGTGCATAAATACGACAACGAATATTCTCATTCATTACTGTTATTCGATGCAGTGTTTCACCCATACCATGTAATCTCTGGAATTCGAATATAGTATTTTCTTCAGCCATTTCTAGGATCATCGCTACACTATTGGCATTATGCGTGGCAAATTGAGGATAAATACGATCATTCAGCATAAGTAATCTTTCAGCACAATAAATGTAGGAGCAATCAGTAGCACTTTTTTGGGTAAAAACTGGAAAATCTGACAAACCTTCAACTTGAGCGCGTTTTATTTCAGTATCCCAATAAGCTCCTTTTACTAAACGAATCATAATTTTCCGATCATATTTTTCTGCAATCGCATGCAGCCAATCAATCATAGGCAATGCTCGTTTACTGTAGGCTTGCACCACGACACCAAAACCATCCCATCCAGTTAAACGCTCATCAGAGAGAACCGCTTCTATGATATCAAGTGATAAATCGAGTCGATCCGCTTCTTCTGCGTCAATATTAAGTCCTATGTTTGCTTTTTTTGCTAATAATGTCAGAGATAGAGTACTTTCAACCAATTCCTGCATAACTCGTATTTTCTGTCCTACTTCATAGCGAGGATGAAGTGCGGATAATTTAATTGATATGCCGGGGTTATCCCTTACTGAGGATGATTTGGAATAATTTGATAAATAATTAATAGAAGTTTCATAGGCGAGGTAGAATTTTTTCGCATCTGCTTCTGTTAGTGCGGCTTCACCTAGCATGTCGTATGAAAATGTATAACCAATCTCTGTTTGCTTTATACCTCTGTCGATGGCTTCTTTAATGGTTTCACCCAGGACAAATTGACTGCCCAGTTCTTTCATAGCTCGTTTAACTGCTGTACGAATAACCGGTTCACCTAAACGCTTTACCATGGCTCTTAGGTTACTTGTCAGACCAGATCTATCTTGGTCATCCAGGACTTTTCCAGTAAGCATTAACCCCCAAGTTGAGGCATTAACTAATAAAGAATTTGAGTTACCGCGATGCAGGTCCCACGATGAAGGGGCAATTTTATCTTCAATAATCTCATCCATGGTATTAGCATCTGGTATTCTCATTAATGCCTCAGCCAGGCACATCAGAGCAACACCCTCATCTGTCGATAATCCATATTCTGCTAAAAATAATTCTAATAATGCTGGGTTATCGTCGTCTCGAATATCATTTACTAGTTTTATTGCTCTTTCTTGAATTGCCAGTCGAGTTTTAATATCGATCATAGAGAGGCTTGACCAGGAATTCAGAACGTCTTCCTCATTCATTAAATGAAATTTTCTTATAGTTTTTCTGATATTGATAATGTTAGACATTGTATTAATTATGCAAATTGCTTCGTTATAATAATATATTGATGTTTAAGGTTTATTTTCTTTAATATATGAGATAATCAGGAATAAATTTTTTAATTTTATTAATTAAAGGGAATTATGATGTCAAAAATATCATTTAAAAGTGAATTAGATAAATTTGATACAAAAATACTATCTATACTGTCTACTGAAGGACGACTAACGATAACAGAGTTAGCAAGTAGGGTAGGTTTATCAAAAAGTCCCTGCCAGGTACGTCTAAAAAGACTGGTCAAAACGGGTTATATTCAAGGGTTTCAGGCGATATTAAATCCACAGAAATTAGGCTTGGAACATATTGCATTTACAACGGTAAAAATGACAAAAACGACTGAAAAGTACTTAAATGAGTTTAATCAAGCTGTTGTAAGAATCCCTGAAGTTGAAATGTGCCATCTTATTGCTAGTTCATTTGATTATTTGCTCAAAGTTCGTAGTTCGGACATTCAAGCATATCGCCGTGTTTTAGCTGATGAGATATCAACTTTACCGAATGTCGCGAGTACATCCACATTTATAGCGATGGAGTCAATAAAGGATACCTACACTTAAATGAATTATGTTACTTTAGGTTTATGGTTCTGATCTTCGAAAAAAATAAATTTATTTTTGTTGCAGCTTTAATTTTAATTGCTCTCTTATCAGTTAATAATCAAGCATTAGCATTAACTGAAAAAAGACCCAATATCGTATTAATTTTGATGGATAATTTTGGATATGGTGAGGTTGGAGTCTATGGAGGTGGAGCTATCCGTGGAGCTCCAACAATAAATATAGATAGTCTAGCCCATGAGGGTTTTCAGCTAACTAATTATAATGTTGAAGCTGAATGTACACCCTCACGCGCTTCATTAATGACGGGTCGTCAATCAATTCGAACTAGATTGAGGGTCGATGGCCCTCCACGAAATCCATGGTATGGGATTACGAAGTGGGAGCATACGCTCGCAGAGTTATTGTCAGATGCTGGCTATGCAACAGGATTATTTGGCAAGTGGCATTTGGGAGATACAGAGGGTCGTTTTCCTACGGATCAAGGTTTTGATGAATGGTGGGGTCTACCTAGATCATCTGATAGGGCGTTTTGGCCAGACAGCAGTTCATTTCAGTCAGATATTGGCATTAAATTGATGCATGTTATGTCGGCCAAGAGAGGCGAATCTCCGAAAGAATTAGAAGTTTATGGTCGGGAGAAAAGAGCTACAATTGACCGTGAAATTACCGATCGTGCAATTGATTTTATGCAACGAAAAGCAAGCACAGAAAAACCTTTTTTTGCTTATATTCCATACACGCAGACGCACACACCGCATGATCCACATCCTGAGGCAAGAGGCAAGACAGGTAATGGTGACTTTGCTGATATTCTCGCTCAAACGGATCAATATATAGGTGATCTTTTGGATACTATTGAATCTCTAGGTATTAAAGATGACACTATAGTGATTTTTACCTCTGACAATGGAGGTTATGGAGGTGTTGGTAGAGAGGGGTTTAATGGTCCATGGCGAGGCAGTCTGTTTACGAGTTATGAGGGATCTCATCGAGTTCCATTTCTTATACGCTGGCCTAATAAGATACCAGCAAGGCAAATCTCCAATGAAATTGTGCATGCAATGGATGTATACGGGACATTAGCTGCCATGTTGGATCTCAAGATACCTAGAGATCGAATCATGGATAGTGCAGATCACTCAGAATTTTTTATGGGTAGGTCAGAAAAATCAGCCCGTGAGTCAATTGTTTATTATATTAGTAATGAAATAGTTGGTGTAAAATGGCGTAATTGGAAAATGCTTTTCAAGGAACTTGAGAGAATTGGTGAGCCTGTTATATCTGGTATTGATCCAGCAATTTATAATTTATATAAAGATCCTCAAGAGCAAGAGCGACTTCGTCACTATATTCAAGATACTTGGGTTGAAATTCCTTTATATGGTGCTCTAGAGGAGCATCAAGAATCAATAGCAAACGATCCGGGCGCTCCAGGCCCATAAAGAGAATTCACAAGTGAGTTTTTTTCTCTTTAAGTCAGACAATTATGAATAAAATTTTTTTATTAAGAGTGCTATTTTTTTTAACCGCATTCCAGGTTTCTTTGGGTGTATCACAAGATAGTCTTCTAGTTATAAATCCTACTGAAGTTGGATTCTCGTCAAAACATTTAGCTAAGATTGAGAGTCATTTTCAAAGAAAGGTTGATAGGGGCGAGCTAGCTGGCATAGTTACTCTAGTAGCTCGCAAAGGGAAAATTGCACACCTGAGCGCTATAGGCTATCAGGATGTCAACCAAGAAATACCCATGAAAACAAATACATTGTTTCGAATATATTCAATGACAAAACCAATCGCATCGACCGCGCTAATGATGTTATACCAAGATAATCAATTTCAATTAAATGATCCTTTGTCTAAATTTATTCCTGAATTTAAAGATTTGCATGTGTTAAAAACCCCTGATTCATCTCTGGACGAAATTTTTGAAATGCAGCGTGAACCATCGGTGTTAGATATTTTAAGGCATACCGCTGGCTTCGCACATGGATTAGGTAGTAATGAGTATGACAATGCTTTTGTGGAAACTGGTATATTTAGACCTGAAACTTCCTTAGCAGAAATGATGACCGCTTTAGCTTCAATTCCATTAGTTAATCAACCTGGTTCTGCATATCGTTATAGTATAGGTCCTGATATTGCTTTACGTTTAGTAGAAATAATCTCAAAAATGGATGCTGATGACTATCTAGAGCAATTTATCTTTGGACCGCTTGCCATGGTTGATACAGGTTATGTAGTAAGCTCAGAAAATACTCATCGTCTTTCACCTGTTCATTGGATAAAGGATAACAAGTTAGTACCTATTGGTGTCAGATACGGCAGCCCACCCGGAGGAGTTTTAGAGAATGATTGGTCGGTAAATAATTATACTGTTGACCATGAATATAAAGGTGGTAGCTTGGGTTTAGTATCAACAGTTGAAGATTATTGGCGATTTGCCCAAGCTATATTGAATGGTGGGATCCTTAATGATAAACGTATTATTGATGAAAGCGTCATCCAATTAATGGGAAAAAACCACTTAACAGAACAGCAACAATACTTGGCTGCTATTAATTTTCAAGAATCTAGCTGGAAGCCAGATACATTGAGCCCTGATATTGGTTTTGGGCTGGGATTTGCGGTTGTTGAGAATGTGGAAGGATACTCTGATAGTAAATCTAAAGGCAGTTTATTCTGGGCTGGTGCTGCCGCTACTTATTTTTGGATTGATCCGGTGGAGGATATTGTTGTCGTTGCGATGACTCAGCATATGGGTGTCGACGGTGTATGGTCGATTGAAAGAGATCTTACTAAGTTGGTTTATGGTGCATTGGCTGAGCGTAGAAAATCAAATTAGCTTTTTTTCAAAGCAATGCCCATAAAATCATGCAACTTATTTATCCCCTGTAGTGGCCTTATGAACACTTTAAACTCTATAATCTTTTGCTCATCATTCCAGGTAATCAGATCAAGTCCATTGATATAAACTCCATCAAGCTCTAATTCAAATTCAAGGCTTGCCATATTTTCTGTAATTAGTTCATGGGTATAAGTAAAAGACTCGACATTAAAAAGTATAGCTACAGCTGATAAGTACTTTAGTGTAATTTCCTTGCCTTTTTGAGGGTGAAACACCACGGGTGAAAAAAAAGTTACTGATTCATCAAGTATTTCACTAAGCAGTTTAAAATTTTTCTCCTGAACAACTTGATGCCATTTTTGTATAGGGTTATTGGCCATATTTTGAGTGTATATAATATTGGTTGACTCAATCAAGACCTTAGCTAATATATATGACTGTCAGAAACTCACTTAAATTCAAAAAATTTAACTTATAATATGAAAATAGCGATTATCGGTGCTGGTATAGCGGGCCTAACTACTGCAAAAATGCTGCGAGAAGTTGCAGAAGTAACTGTTTATGAAAAATCTCGAGGTGCGGGTGGTAGGGTGTGCACCAGATATACAGACTTATTTGATTTTGATCATGGCGCTCAATTTTTTACTGTCAAGGCACCCCAATTTAAAGAATTTCTGAACCCATTGATTCAGTCAGATATAGTAAAATCATGGAATGCAAAGTTTGTCGAAATCAAGAAAAATAAAATTATAAATCAAAGACAATGGAATGATGATTTTCCACATTATGTTGGCGCGCCTAGCATGAGTGAAATTGGAAGATTTCTAGCACAAGATCTGGATGTAAAATTAAATACAGAAGTACAAATAAGAAAGAAAGAAGATCAATGGCATATCATTGATACAGATGACGTAAATCATGGAAGCTTTGATTGGGTTATTTCGACAGCACCTTCTCTGCAGTCAGCAGCTCTCTTGTCTGATGAATTTAAATTTCATAATATTTTAATAGAGCGAAATATGATTGAATGTTTTTCATTGATGCTAGGTTTTGAGAATAAATTGGATTTAGCATGGGAAGCCGCACTAATTAGTGATGCTGATATTAGTTGGATCTCAGTGAATAGTTCAAAGCCAGACCGAAAAAAAGATTTCACACTGCTTATTCATTCAACTAATTTATGGGCTAAAAATAACTTTAACACCAAAAAAGATACCGTCATTGAGCAGTTATTGGATGCAACTTCTGGGGTTACTGGTAAAGCAATCTATAATGCTAAGCACATTGATGTGCATAGGTGGAAGTTTGCAAATATTAAAAAACAAATTATCAAACCTCCTTTCATTGATCAATCGAATAGGATTGCTGCATGTGGTGATTGGTGCATTAAGGGCCGGATTGAATCCGCATTTTTGAGTGGTTTTGACTTAGCTAATGAAATGCGTAATCTATTTAAGTAATCAATTAACTTCGTAGTGAGAAGATAAATATGCCTATTACTTATGATGTCAATGATGGAATTGGTTTATTCACAATAGATAATGGCAAAGTGAATGCTATTACTCATGAAATGCATGAAGAGTTCTATGCGCACCTCAAAGAATACCTCAGTGATGACAAAGTTAAGGTTGCAATCCTTTCTGGCAGTAAAGGTAAGTGTTTCAGTGCTGGTGATGATCTTAATGAGGGTGATGAATATCAAAATGATGGTGAAGATATTAGTGATAAAATTGTTCTTTTACCCCGAAATAAGCCAATCATAGGTGCTGTAAGTAGCTGGTGTATTGGTACTGGTTTAATCTATTTAACGTTATTAACAGATATATCTGTTGCAGGAAGGGGTGCAAGATTTGGTTTACCAGAGATTGCATATGCAATGGCAGGTGCGACCGGAAATATCAGGCTCTCAAGAAATATTCCTCGAGTATTGGCGAACTATTTAGCATTGACGGGTGAAAAAATAACAGCTGACAAGGCCCTTGAGTTTCATTTAATTAATGAGGTGGTAGATGATGACTTGGTTTTTTCAAGAGCGCTTGAGATAGCAAAGGTGATAAGCAGTCATCCTTTAATTGGGATCCAGACCGAAATGCAGTGTATAAACCAATGTTCAGAAATGACTTTAGCGGAATCAAGATCATTTACTAGGAAACTTTATGATAAACAATTAGAGATTTACCATCAGAATCCAGACGCGCAATCAGGTATTGAGCATATAAAAAAGGCAGTTGATTAGTTAATCACAAAAAAATTGACAACTAATTTAAAAAAAGCAAATATTAGAAAATGGCTCGTTATGGCAGTGCTCTCTGTTTCAGCGGGCTCCATATATTTATTGCCTTTCTTGCAGGAAGTCTATTACAAACCATTAGCTGAAGCTTTGAGTTTAAATAACATCGAAGTGGGATCTTTGATGAGTATCTATGGTGTTTTTGCGATGCTTTCATATTTTCCTGGTGGATGGTTAGCGGACAAAGTAACACCAAGAATTTTGATCTCTACATCTTTATTCCTTACTGGTTTGCTAGGGTTATTTTTCGCAACACTTCCAAGCTACCATATTAGCCTGATAATTCACGCTTTATGGGGCGTTACAACAACACTTCTATTCTGGAGCTCGATAGTCAGAGTTACCCGAAATTGGGCACCAAAAGATGAACAGGGGAGAGCGTTTGGTTTTTTGCAAATGGGAAGAGGGATAAGTGACATAATCGTCTCTACACCAATTCTAATTGTATTTGGAGTACTTGGTAGCAGTTATTTTGCATTATCAGTTGTCATTATTCTGATCTCTGTAATTACGATTCTTTCTGGAGTAGCGGCTTGGTTTATTCTTAGTGATGATGATGGTGGCAAAAATACAGCCATAGGTTCTTTAAGATCAGGATTGACAGAAGTAGTTTCAGTTCTAAAGATGCCAATAGTTTGGTTAATTTCTATCGTAGTTTTAGCAGCATATTCTGCATATTGGGGTACTTACAGATTCACTTCTTATTCGACGGATATTTTTTCCCTAAGTGTAGTTGTTGCTGGCGCTATCAGTATTGGCAAGATGGCAATGAGTCCACCATCAGCTTTAGTAGCTGGCTTTATTTCGGATAAAATTGGTATTGCAAAATCTGTATCCATCCTGTTTGTGATCCTTATTCTCTCATTCTTAATTTTTGCCTTTATGCCGGGGTTACCATTATTACTTCCTTTTATGATTACTAATATCGCAATAGCTTCACTTGCTGTATTTGCTTTGCGAGGAATTTATTTTGCCTTACTTGAAGAGGGTGGTATACCGATGACAGTCACAGGCACTGCCACTGGGTTTATATCTATGATTGGGTTTACACCAGATATATTTATGCCTCTGATTGGGGGGTTACTACTTGATCGCCTGCCTACTATTGAAGGCTATCGTGCTTTCTTTTTAATTGTAGCTGGGATTTGCACATTAGGATTGGTTGCCGCATTGATGATATATCACATAGTGAGTAGTTCAAAAAAAGATAAATAAGTATGTGGTAAATTTTATATTATTGGTTTTGGGTAATAGGGGAATAATATGATTAACGTGAATCATAATTACATATTAATTTTTATACTAATGTCTCTGGTAGCTTGCAATAGCGAGCAAAGCAATTATGTTGAAGATAGTTCGTTCGCTGATACATGTAAAAATCTGCCAGTGGCAGCTAATAAAGAGTTACCACTATCAAGTGCATCTGATGATTGGTTTCAAGTTTATGAGTCATATGAGGGTGTTTACTCGATAGTGGAGCCCTTTCAGTTTCAAATGAGCATCTCACATCTAATTCTGGGCAATGATAGAGCTTTACTCTTTGATACTGGTATGGGGATTTTACCAATCAAACCTGTAATAGAGCGTATTACAAGTCTTCCACTAACGGTGCTTAATTCACATACGCACTTTGATCATGTAGGGGGGAATGCGGAGTTTTCTGATATCTTGGCTATAGAATCAGCTTATACCAAGCAAAATATGCTTGGATTTAAGCATGATGAGGTTGCTGGTGATGTTGCAGCTGAGGCTTTTTGTGGTGATTCTCCAACTGGGCTTGATGTTAATGCATATCATACAAGGGCTTGGTCAGCATCAAATTATATAGCAGATGGAGAGAGTATAAATTTAGGAGGAAGGATAATTGAGGTTATGCATGTGCCTGGCCATACTCCTGATGCGGTTGCACTTCTAGATGAAGAAAACGGATTATTGTTTACTGGTGATACCTTCTATGATGACAATTTATGGCTTTTCTCCCCTGAGACGAGTCTCGATGATTATTCTAATTCAATAGATAGATTGGTTGGTATCGAAGATAAAATAAAGTATATATTTGGCGCTCACACCTCAGCCAGAGTGAATACGGGTAGATTAGCCAAAGTACAAGCAAGCTTAAAGAAATTAAGGTCAGGAGAAACAAATCCAATAAATGAAATTCAAGGAAGACTCATTTATCAGATAGACGGCATTAACTTCGTTACCTCAAGAGCAGCATTAGAAGGAAAGCAAGGAGATATAAAGGCAGGTGCAAGTGGTTTATAAAAGCATTAAAAACAATAATTTAACATATTTATATAAAGTAATTTATGATTAGATATTTACTGTCACTTTTTTTCTTTTTGATACTTATGTCTTTGCAGCTAAAAGCAGATCAAAGGAGCTATCAAATCACTGAAGCGTGGATTCCATTATCAGATGATATTAACTTAGCTGCAGATATATATTGGCCAAATAATTATGATAAGGAGAGGCAATATCCAGTTTTGCTGGAATATATTCCTTATCGCAAGGATGAGTCTCGAGGAAGAAATTATCCTTTGTATTCTTATTTCCTGGATCATGATTACATTGTTGCTCGTGTTGATATTCGAGGGACTGGTAATAGTCAAGGTAAGGTTATCCCCAATGAATACTCAGAGATTGAATTAAGTGATGGAGAGGAAGTAATCGACTGGCTAGCAGAGCAAGAATGGTCCTCAGGTAATATTGGAATGTTTGGTATTTCTTGGGGTGGTTTTAACTCAATACAGATGGCTATGCGTAATCCACCCGCTCTGAAAGCCTTCGTAGCAGTTATGGCAACTGAATATCTTTACGAAGAAGATGTTCATTACGTCGATGGTATTATGGTGGCGGGTGATTCATGGATGATGAGTAATGATTTGAATAATGCTATGCCTGGAGCGCCTAATTTTCTTATGGATGAGCAATGGTACAAAGACCGTTTTGATGTAGAGCCCAGTGTATATAAGTATATGCGAGAACAGAGGGATGGTGATTTCTGGGATCGCGCTTCTGCCAAAAATAAATATCATAAGATAAAAGTACCTGGGTATCACATTGGTGGATGGTATGACGGTTATAGAAATAGCTTGCCACGCATGGTAGAAAATGTCACAGCACCAGTGAAAGCGATGATTGGGCCATGGGATCATGACTATCCGCACGATGCAGCTTTAAAACCACAGGTAGAATGGCGTCACGAGGCAGTCAGGTGGTATGACTTATGGTTAAAAGGAGAGGACGATGGAATCCTAGATGAACCTAAATTTGCTATCTATGTGAGAGACTATCATCCACCAGATTCTTCAATCAATTATATCCCTGGATATTGGCGTTGGGAGGATCAATGGCCATCAGCATCTACTGAAAAAATAATTTGGTATGCTCAAGATAATCATAAACTATTGGATTTTAAAAAAAGTAGCACTGAACAGCATCAATTAACCAATAAACCATCAATTGGGTTAGAAGGTGGTGGCCCGACGATGTGGTGGGGCAGCATTCCTCCTGATCAAGCACCTATGGATGAGGGTAGCTTAGTTTATGATAGTGAAATCCTAACTGAACCAATAGAGATTCTTGGTAGACCTATCGCTAAACTGAATGTTTCCGCAGATGCAAAGCGAGCGAACTGGATTGTTAGGTTGTCAGATATTGCTCCAGATGGTCAAATTACTCAAGTTGGTGGCGCTGCATTCAATGGTACTCACAGAAACTCCTCTAAAAATCCTGAGGATATAATGCCTGGAGAAAAATTTTCACTAGATGTGCAGCTCCATTTTACTTCTTGGCATTTTAGAAAAGGGCATAAAATTCGGATGGCGATTAGTAATGCTCAATGGCCAATGTTATGGCCATCTGCCTTTCCTGTGACCAGCACTTTGGATATAGGTGGAAACAATGGAGCTCAAATTGAATTACCTGTCATTATCTCAGATAGTAGATACCAGTCACCAGGATTTAAGAAGCCAGTCAATGGTCCTAGGCTAGAAGGTTACAAAGTTTTAGATGCTGGGAATATTACTGGTTATGCAGGAATAGAAACGGTACAACGAAACATTGAAACTGGGGATGCTATAGGTATTGCAAAAAATCAGGGTGCTATGCAGTACCCATGGGGTACAGAGTATTTCGAAGAAGAGATAGAGCAACAGACCAATGATTATGACCCAGCCAACTCAGCCGTGACTGGTAGATATAAAATAACTCAAAAATTAACTGATCGTGAGTTGATTTTTGAGCAAAATGTTGAATTCAAAAGCGATCTAGAAAATTTTCAATTGAAGTTTCATCGCTGGGTATCTGTAGATGGTGAACTCTTCAAAGAAAAAACTTGGAATGAGATTATACCTAGAGATTACCAGTAGGTGACTTTACAAATCTTGACTTGTGTATCCTAAGTTCATTCTCTAAGATTTATTTTTTTAATACGAGTTGTCATGATAAGAAAAATCATTTTCTGGTCTCACCTTGGCATTGGGGTTTCACTGGGTCTCCTTATATTAATGCTTTCAGTAACAGGGATTTTATTGACTTTTGATAATCAAATTAGAACTAATGCCTTCGCAAATCACTACTCAGTTACAGCTAAATCTGAAAAAATACTTTTATCAGAAGTAATACAATTATCTGATTTAAATCTAAATAACAAATATCCACGATCAGTCATGCTTTACTCTGGTGATAATGACGCATTAAGGTTCAGTTATGGGCATGGTAGTTTCTTATTTTTGGATCCATATACCGGTGAAGTATTGGGCAACCATCGTTTACCGATCGTAAACTTTATGAATAGTATATTTTTACTGCATGGTAGTTTGGTACCTTTTTTTTCTATGGAAACAAGGACTGATGGCCAAAGTATAACTGGTATTGCGAATTTAGCGGCATTATTTCTAATTATTAGCGGGCTTTATTTGTGGGTACCTAAAATTATTCGATGGAAGTTCTTTAAGCGTAATTTTTTGTTCGATAAAGAGGCTTTGAAGGACAGTAAGAAGAGAGACTATAACTGGCATCTGGTATTGGGTATTTGGTCCTCAGTGCCACTTTTGATTATTACTGTAACCGCAACATTTATGGAGTATAACTGGGCGCTTGATGCAAAAGATTCTCTGATGAATAACCTTATTGGCACCGAAGAACAACGCAAGGTCACAATTATAGATTCAAAAAAATATATTCAAAACAACGTGAGTCAGAGAAGTTTGGATGAGTTAATTTTGATAGTTAAAGATGAACGACCAGATTGGAAAAGTATTTCATTAAAACTCCCTCTAATTGATGTTCTCCCTGCATCATTCACTATCGATGAGGGTAATGGAAGGCAACCTCAAAAAAGAACTAAAATGAATATAAATCAATTTACAGGTGATATTGAGGAAGTAATTCCTTTTTCGATGAAATCAAAGGCAGATCAGAATTTATTTCTAAGGTTTTTACATACGGGTGAAGTTTTTGGAATTTTTTCTCAAATTATAGCCTTAGTGACTACTGCTGCATCTGTTATTATGATTTGGTGTGGCATAGCTTTAGCATACCGTCGATTGGTTAAATCAAAATAATTGGATATAAAAGTGAAAAATAATTTAAAAATAGAATATTTGTTCATTGTTTCTTTAGTTTGTATTTCAATAAATATTAAATCTTATGCTCAGGTGTTAGATACTAAAATAAGTGATTATGCAGATTATGTGGTATTGGGAAAATCTATTAATCACAGGCAATCCACCAGCAATGAGCTCACTTTATTGAATACAGTATTTTTTGCAGAAATTTTTCCTGTTAACTTAAATTCTAATATACCCACCATTACAGATGCTTACCTTGAAGGACCAGGTGATGCAAAAGTAGGAATGAAATTTTCAAATGAAAAAATTCCTTTTCTCGCTGGCACAAGAGGGTGGTCAATTTCTGAGTTAACTGAACGTTACCCAGATGAAACTTATTATTTTAATTTTAAGACTCCTGTTGGAATTATCAAGGACCTACCAGCAACATTTGTTCAACAAGAAGATATTGATAATAATCCTGGCCCAATTGAAATAACTCTATATCAAAATAACATGATCACACAGCCAGATTCTATCAACCCAAACTATGATATTAAGGTTATCTGGAGCCCTTTTGAGAAAGGTGAAAGAGATTCAAATAGTATTATTGATGATATGATCTATGTTATTTTGGGGGATTGTTTGGGGCAGGAGATTGATCATAGCGGACACGCTATCAGTGATATAGATGCCTTAACTTATGATCAGCATCAATACATTATCCCACATCAAATATTAGCTCCTGGTCAGCCATATCAACTTGAAGTCGAGCATTCAAATATGGAAACTGATATAAAACGCAACATAGAAATCATCGTGACTTATGCAGCTACAACTTTTCTTGATTTCCGAACTACGGGTGAAAATGTAAGTGATTTAGATTGTCCTCGATTACCATACTCAATGGATGGTGGTCAGACAGATCGGCCAAAGAAAAAGTTCTAGGGAGCCACACAATTATCTGGAAAAGATTCAATTAGCTCTCTGAATGCTACTGGCATCCATTTCGATCGAACTTTAAATAGATATCGCATATCACATTTGTCATACCATTTTTTAAATGCATTTACTTTTGCTCGCCATACATCTTCCGAGATTAAGCCTTGCTTGTATTGGAAAAAGTCATTCTCATATAAAAACCAGGCAGAGTGATAAGCATTTCTTTTTGCTATTTCCTTAAGTGGGTATTCGTAATAATCATTTGAGTCAATAGCTATTGATTGCCAATCTAAGCCAGCTATTGTGTAACTTGTGATTTGATTACGAATCGAATTATTTCTCTCTTGCTGTGTTTTTGCCAGTGCAATCTTTTGATTCTGTTGTAATTCAAGTCCAACAAAAACAAGAGACGCAATTAACCCTATTACACCTATGATCTGAAATATATTATTGAGATTACTGAGATTTACCAATGATGAGAGATTTTTATTCATATTCGCTTCAAATTTCACATTATCATTATAATTTATTTATAATATAGCAGTATTATTTTGCTAGTAAATTATAAATATTGGAAAATACGTGAATATGAACAAAATATTAAGAAATCTTGTTTTGATAGCGCATTGGGTATGTTTCGCTATTGCAGTCGCTGTCTTGTTGGCGCTAGGCGTTTTT
>MDTC01016912.1_pt1 | contig 20976 bp, 23 predicted proteins | sample 811181 | NCBI WGS metagenome assembly MDTC01 (sample SAMN05326644, study PRJNA326480) | marine metagenome | isolation source: seawater | place: Pacific Ocean: North | collected 2011 | reverse complement strand
TTTTAGATAAAGTTAGAGATGTAGTTGATATTGCCACACCTAATGAATTAACTAGTCCCGGAGGTATATATAGAAGTTATACTAATCCAATTGATAATACCGATATACAAGATAATATATTTTATTATAAGAAATAATTAATGTAATTTATTGGAAAACTATTTTTTTAGCTTCTTTTTCATAAGGTTCAATTTCGTATATCTTATTAAAAATGACAGCACCGTTTTCAAAGAAAAATTTAAGTCCTGGAGTACCATTAATAACATGTTTGTCCATGACATAGTTTGGAATCTTATCAAATTTAATTGGTTTTTCGAATTTATTAATTTCTCTATCTAATGGATATCTTAATTCTTCTCTTTTCTCCCATAAAAGTTTTAAAATCCAAACAAAACTATTTCTATCCATAAAAGTATAAAGTTTTGATAAATCTTTTCCTAAAAATTTTCTAATGGATTTAAAATCATCTTTTACTTCATATTCCCTAAATATTAACCCTTCATTTAATTCTTCATTATCAGATTTTTCTCCTTCAGAATATAAATTATTACATACTATTCTATACCAATCTGTTATTCTAGATTTTTTATTTTTAGCAACAATTTGAATATAAGTAAATAACTTATATTTATCACAATCAAATATTTCTAATGCTAAATCTAATCTACCCATATCTTCAATACAATACATTATTAATCTTTTTCTTAATGCGTTGGGAGTTCCATCTTCATAAATTAATTTTCCATAATAAAGTGCTTCATTGACTAAACATCTTCTAATACATTTATGTAATATTGAATAACATAAACCCATATCAACATCCTTATCTGAAGTTTTTTTTTCTAAAAACATATTCTAATTAATTAAAACAATATGTTTTTATATATTATGGTCTTAAATTCCTTAAAACCTTAGCTGTTTGCCATAATTCTTGCGAATCTATTTCTTCTAACTCCTTGTTTAATTTTTCTCTATAATCGCTAGTTGAATTAGAAAAGATTACAATATCTGCTTCTATTCCACATTTTACACTACTATAACAATCTTCTATAACTGGTTTTAATACTTTCTCAAATTTAGGAGCCCAATCTAATGCTCCCCTTTGTGCTGTTGTTGAACAATTTGAATATAACCAATCCATTCCTTTTTCTGATATTAACGGAAATAAACTTTCTAATGCCTCTTCAACAGTTTCATTATAAGCTTCTGATGGTGAATGACCATTTTCTCTTAAAACTTTATATTGAGCTAAAAAAGCCCCTTGGATTAACCCCATCAATACACAGCGTTCACCAGTCAAATCACTATATACTTCCTTTTCAAATGTTGTTTCAAAAGCATGACCGCATCCGATTGCAAAAGCTAAAGCCAGAGTATTATCTTTCGCTTTTCCTGAATAATCCTGATGAATAGCAAATGATGCATTAATTCCTCCACCATTTATAAAATGGTTTCTTACAGTATTTCCTGCTCCTTTTGGTGCAACTAAAACAACATCTACATTTTCTGGTGGTATTATATTTGTCTTTTTTTTGTAAGTAATTCCAAATCCATGAGAAAAATATAAAGTGTCATTTTCTTGAAGATGTGGTTTTACTTTATCCCATTGTTGAATTTGTCCAACATCAGATAACAAATACTGAATTACATTACCTTTATCACAAGCTTCTTCCATTTCAAATAGATTTTTATCCTCTAGCCAACCGTCTTCTAAAGCTTTATCCCAACTGGGACCTTTTCTTAACCCTAAACATACATCTATACCATTATCTCTTAGATTCAAAGATTGCCCTCGTCCTTGTGGTCCATAACCAATTACACTTATTTTTTTTTGAGATAAAATATTTTTACATTTGTCTAAAGGATAATCACTTCTTTCATGAATATTTTCTTTTATTCCATTTATATTTATTGTAGTAATTCTTCTTGTGAAATTACGTTCATTTAATAATTTTTTAGTTATTAATTTTGATAACATTAAATAGAATCGATAGTTTCTATTTAAATCATTATACTATTCTAATTTGAATTCTTTTAAAAAATTTTTTGACACTTTTACTTGAATTATTTTATATATTTCTATTAATTTATCTAATTTATTTTTAAAATTATTATAATCATCTTTTTCTTCACTTTCTAATAAGCTAATTAATGAGCTTTTAAAAATCTCTGATTGAATTAATTTATTTTTTTTCAAATTTATGAATAAATTTTTAAACTTTTCATTATTTGATAGATTGTTTGTAAAATAAATATTAATTAGACTTGACATAAATATTTTTAAATTTTCATTTTCATTCTTGTATTGATTTAAAAAATCTTTAACTTCATCAAATTCCTCTAATAATAAATATTCTTCCAAAATATTTCTGATTTCAATTTCATAATCTGAATAATTTAATTCTTCTATTTCACCTAACTCAATATCTTCTTCTTCGTCAGAACAATTAATAATCTCATTATAAGAAATATCATTTGAATCTAATAAACTTTTTAATAAAACAATATATCTGTTGTTTATATCTTCATTTAATTTATTAGTCAGATTTTCATTGTAGTTAGTTATCTTATCCTGTTTTTTAATAATTTTACTACTAAACCAATTGTAAATATCAGGTATATTATTTGTTTCTACTAAATAAGAAGATACTACTTTAATAATATCTTTTTTTAAATAATTATTTTCTATCAGTAAAACTAATAATTTTAGATTAGTGATTCTATTTTCTTCCTTATCATATTTCTCTAAAAATAAAAACTCATCTTCTAATTCTTCTTTTAGATAATCATATTTTATCTTTTTTTCTATTAAATTTATAAAGTGTTCATGACTTAAATTAAAAACGAATTTATAAATGTTAGAAATATCTTTGAAAAATCTAAAAAATAGTTGAATAAATTTGTCATCCTTAATAATTTTTTCAAATATAGCTGTGAGAATTTTGTTATAGTCTATTATTTCTATTTCTTGAAATATTGTAATAAACTCTTTCAAAATTTCATCAAAATTATTTTCAGATAGTTTATTTATGATTAGATTGACTTTATTTTTAGTCTTGTCTTTACTTAATTGTATTTTTGAATTTTTTAGAAAATTGCTAGTTGGTTTAATAATCTTTTTTTTATTTTTTTTTGAATAAGATTTTGAAAATAATAACGAAAATAATTTAGTATGTTCTTCTTCTAATTCTTTAACTTCATTATTATCTTTAAAGGAGATTAAATATTGGATATCCATTATAAAACATAGATTTAAGTGTTTAAATAATAAAGTAATTTTTAATTACAAATTAAAAAAAGAATATTTAAAAATAATTTATAATTTCTGATCTTATTTAATGATAAAAATTACTTTATTTTACTTTCTTATGTCACTATTTTTTGGCATATTGATCTTATATACTATTTTTCCACAACCAAAGATAGTTGTTAGGTATCCAACCATTGATAATGTTGAAAAAAATATTTACAAAGACGATATGGGAAAATGTTACTCTTATGATAAACAAGAAATCAAATGTTAATCTAATAATTTCAAAAAATTTTCTTTTGTCATTATTTTAATATTTAAATCTTTAGCTTTTGATACCTTTCCTGTAGTTTCTTCTATAGTCTCTTTATTTTTTACTACTAGAATATCTATATTTTTAGACACACTATTCTTTACTTTTACACCTAATTGTATTAATTTTTTTTCTAAATCGCTATCTCTAAATCCAGAAATTACTATATTCTTTCCATTAATTTTATCATTTTTTATAATTTTCTTAGTATCACTTTTTCTAATTTTGATAAATTTCTCAATCGTTTTGTAAAAATTAATAAATTTGTCCAAGTTTTCAACAAATAAATTTGACGTTTTTTCTTCAAATCCAGGTATCTCAATAATTTTAGAGACTAATGTCTTTTTTGTAAATTTTTCATATTCATTTATTAAATTAGGAATTTTCTCCAAAATTAATTTACATCTTTCTTTTCCCATACCATGACCTAATTTATTTGAGGCACTCATTAATTCATACATTTCAATACCTTGAGAATTATTTGTCATAGCTTTTTTTATTGACTCAACTAAATTCCCGGAAGATTTTTCTTTAAAACCATCTATTTTTAAAAAATCATTTTTTGAAGATTTTAATAATTGAAGAATTGTTTTTATTCCACCATCATAAAGTTTCTCTACAATTTTTAAACCTAATCCTTTAGTATCTAACTCGCTGAAAAAGTAATGATTATTTCTAACTTGGATTTCTTTTGAATCTAAGTTAGTTGAAATTATATCAACTTTAGTTTGATTCCATTTCCAATCTCCTGAAGGTAATAAAACTTCATCTGCTACTTTTAAAACTTTTAAAATCTTTGGAATTACATCTCCACTTCTAATTAACTCTATCTTTGCACCTTTGCCAAGCTTATTATCAACAACAAATTTAGCATTATAAGCAGTAACTCTATTAATTGTTACTCCGCCAATTTCTACTGGTTTAATAACTACAGTTGGATTTATATATCCATCTTTAGAAGTATTCCATTCAATATCTAAAATCTCAGTTGTAGCTTTTTGATCTTCTAATATATCTTTGTATGCAAAAGCAAAATCTGGATTACCGGTTGTACTCCTTTCATGGGCTTTATTACTTGACACGATAATTCCATCAATTATAAAATCTGATTTTTTCTTTCTTTGTAAAAGATAATTACTTAAAATCTCATAATTTATTTTTTCGATTTCTTTACTGCCTACTGAATCAAAACCTAATCCTTTGGCTATTTTTAATTGCTCAGAAATATTTGTTATTGGATCAACCATTTCATATATTACTAAACTTGTTGATTTTGCTAATTCCGGATCAACATGTTTACTATTTACTAAACCAGATACAGTATTTCTTGCATTACTTTTTTTATCTTTCCATTTTGAATCAAATTCATTTTTGCTAATTATTAATTCTCCTCTAAAAGATAACAAATTTCCAGATTTTTTTGATTTAATTTTTTTCTTTTTAGAATAATTTAATATAGTTTCAAATTTAGGTATATTATTGATATACTTTAATAAATGAGAAATATCTAAACCATGAGTAGCAGTACCTCTTGTAAACAATTTTATTTTTCCATCTTCTTTATAAATTATTAGTGCAGATACTCCATCTAGTTTGTCAGTTAAAATGTAAGGACCTTCATATTTTAAAGTCCATTTTTCCAGTTTATTTGAGTCAGGTTTTACTTTATCCATACTTCCTAGATAGTAGTCTAGTTTTACTTTATCTTTAGATTTCACGTTAGAACCAACTAATTTTAATAATTTATTTTTAGGATCTTTTAAGGCGATAAAATCTATAATTAAATCATAAATTTCATCACTAACTAATGATTCATCATTAAAGAATTTATCTCTGAGGTGTTTTACTAGATTTTCAAGTTGTGAAATAGGTAAATTTTGTACTACCTGATAAGGATCATTTTTTAATTCGTTAATAAGAGATTGCATTATAGGGTAAATTATTATTTTAACTTTAAATAAATCAAATTTTTTAGTAAATTGTATATTTAAAAAATCTCTCGCATTTTATATTATGATTTGTTCAAAAAATTTATTAATTATTTTAAGTATTTTTTTATTAGTTTTATATTTTAGAAACAATAAAAGCAGCTTAAATAAAATTCATAAAATATTAAATAAGAAGGAAAATCAAAATACTGATTCAGAACTTAGTGATTTAGAAAAGGCAATAATAATTGATGAGAGCATTGAAGATAAAACTAACAATTTTGATGATCTTGAGATAAAAGTTAATAATAAAATAAATTTTGAATACGAAGGAAAAATTGATACAGTTCAGGGTAAAAGTTTTTTTGGAGATTTAGAAAATGATATTATTAATAATGATAATGACTTAGATGATGATATATTTAATTATATTCATCCTGATGAAAAAGAAGTTATTAGAACTGAAGATGAACATATTGATTCTCCAGAAATTCCAGAAATCATTGATTATGAATATGAGTTAGAATCACCAGATAAAATTGTTAATGACGAGGAAATATTTGAAATAAATAAAGAAAACTCTAAGGATTTAAATATTGTAGATGATAAACTTAATGACTCAAAAATAGATGACTTTACAACTTACGGAAGTTCAGATTGGAGAACTCTTGACAATTTTCCAGTATTTAAAAAATGTAAATTTAAAACTCAAGTCCCAAAAATTTATAAAGAAGAAAAATCAGCTCTCAATGTTAATTTAAAAAATGATAAAACTAATTTAATTCTAGGAGATAAATCAATTTATGGTTCAAATAAAATTGTTGATAAGAACACTCAAAAAATGCTTGAAAAATTAAATAAGAATTTAATTAAATCAGGAGTATATCAATATCCAGAATATTCAGATAATACTCTAGTTGAAGAGGCAAATCAAACTAATTCAACTCTAATGCCTACTTTAGGAGAATCTATAAAATCACAAATAAAAAATTCAGCTGCTAAAAATTCTACATTAAGAGATACTTTTGAAAAATCAATTATTAATTTTAAAGATTATGTTGATCCTGAAGAAAAAACAAAACTAGTTACTTCGAAACTAGATGATCAATTAGACGAATCTAATTTTTCATATTTTGATAAAAATAGTAACAATGATGATAATATTGGTTTTAATAAATATGGAAGTTTTTCAGATTATGGAAATAATAAACTAATTTATTAATTTATTGTATATTAGGTAAAAAAATTGAATTATGATATAAAGAGAAATAGATAATGAATATAATGGAAAAAAAGACATTTAAATTTGGAATGGCAGATTCCTTAATTATCAATGATCTTGGTTTGAAGAGCAAGATCATTGATTTTTTATTCAGCTCAATAGATCTATCCGAATATAGGTATAACATGTTAAATAATCTTCAAAAATTACAATTTTTAAAAGAAAACGAACATTATGTTACTCCTAATTTTATGGGATATAATTACTTATTATTATTTTTGACAGTTGATGGAAATAAATTTTGTGTCGCAATTGATAAAAAAAGATTATCCTATCACAAGAATCAAGTCAATTTAAAAAAGGTATTCATGTATAAAATTTTGATGAATGCACAAAATTCTATTTTTAAAGGGACAATATTTGACTGTAAATTAATTCATTCAATAGATTTCGAAAATAGTAAAAAAGTTTATAGATACTACATGTTAATTAAGGATTGTTACTACTTGATGGGAAATAAAATTGTAGACATGGAGATGAAACATAAAATAACTCATTTAGATAATGTAATAAGAACTCAATTTACCAACGGATCAAAATGTCACAATTTTATCTTTAAAATAAATAAGTTTTATAATTATGATAATTTAAAAGAGCTAGTTGAAAAAGTTATTCCATCTTGTAGAATCAAATGTCAAGGCTTGGTATTTTATCCAAAATATTCTGGAATAAATGTAGTTTATGTGGACAAGCCTCAAGAAAAAGTTGATATAGTTTCTAATAATTCTGCAAATTCTGTAGAAGCAAAAAGTTATGATCTTATAGTTAACATGACTGATTATTTGAAATGTAGAAGTTACTCCTATGAAAATAATGGAAAGTTAAAAAAACTGTGGGTTAAAAACACTAATATTCCAGATGTTTTTAATGTATTTGAAGATATTGAATCTGATAAATTAGGGATAGCTCATATTCCTAATTTAAAAATTTCACACATGTGTAGAGAATTAATTGATATCGAACCAGTTAAATTCTTTTGTAGATATGATAAAGACTTTAAAAAATGGATTCCAATAAATCCTGCTTAATCATTTAAAAACATGACAACTGTTGTTACATTATCAGTTGAACCTTCTTTTATTGCTTTTTCTGCTAATTTTTGAGCGTAATTTCCTTTAAAATTATTAGTTTGTAATTTTAAAATATAATTTACAGCACTTTTATTACTAACTACATCCCATAAGCCATCGCAAGCAAAAATGATAAATTTATCATTTTTATTTAGGTTATATTTAAAAATTTGTGGTAAATGAGTTATATATGGCTTTGATTCAACGTCTCCAAAAGCTCTAGATAAAGATAGATCATTAACTCTCCAATCAGACCCATCATACTTAATTCTGCTTTTTCCACCAAGTTGTTCAATTCTTTTTTTCTCAGGTGCAGAGTTTGGTTTATGATCTACGGATAATTGAAGTATTTCAGATGAGCCATTTAACATTACTGCTCTTGAATCACCAACATTTGCAACCCATAATATTTTCTTACCATTATTAGGATTTTTGGAAATTATTCCACACAAAGCAGTTGATCCAGTATATGAACATGCTCTTGGGTGTTGTTTTTCTAATTTTGATTCAACTTCATTGAAAACATTATTAAGAAATTTTGAAGCTGATTGTGTGTGAGTAAAAGTATTTTTATCAATTATTTTAGCAAAGTGTTTTGGAATATTTTTTTTTAAGAATTTAGAAACAGTTTTTCCACCGTGACCATCAAAAAGACCAACAAAATTGACATTATTGATGCTTTTTTCAGAACCATCTAAATTAGTAAAGTATACATGTTGATCTTCATTTGATTCTCTTAGTCCTTGTAAACTATAGGAGTTTATTTTCATATTAAATAGCTTTATAAAAATATTTTAATAAAAGAAATCTATACATTTTTAATTAAACATTTATAAAATTGATAGTAACGAATTATGTACAAACCAGTGGTCGTTTAAAAAAGCTATGGTTATATACTGAGAAAATCTATAAGTTGAATTATTCATTTTTCCAACTATAAGAATATCAGCTCTTCTAGCTCCAGAATCTAATACTTGTATATCATCTAATTCAAAATTTATACCGTTTGAAAATGTTTCTTTGAAAAAATTTAATAAACTTTCTTTTTCATAAATTTGATTTTTAAATTTCAATCTTGAATGTTTTTTAAAAACATTTGATGTAAAAAATTGCTCAGGTGATTCTTGCCATTGTTTATAAAAATATTTTGCAAAATTAATACCTATTTCTTCGACATTTACTTTTTTATTTATTTGATCTCCAGAGGTTTCTACTTCCATTATTTTAAATATTAATAATTAATCTTTAAATTGTTCAATTTTAAAATTAATGTAAAGAATTTTATAAAATAAAAATATAAAAATAATATATATGGAATTTGAAAATAACCAGATTATTGAGGAAAATAAAAAATTTATAAATTTAGGAAAAATTAACAACGAATTTGCTTTAATTTTTTCAAATTTCAAGATCAATGAAATTAAATTATTTATAGACAATTCTAAATTGGTATCAAAAGATGATAATAATTATGTTATAAATTATGAAGGAAACGATATGAATTTAATTTATCCATGTGAAAAAGACCACATGAAAATAAATTCAAAATCAAAATATATAATTATTCGTGAAACTTCAAATGATTACCATAATATAATTCTTCCTTATATTAGAGGAATTTATAATTCAAACGTAAAATGGATAAATGATATTATTTATCATGATAGAGAAAAAGAAAAAATTTTATATCGTAATAAGAGTTTTTTAATAATTAAAGATATTTCTTGGGGAAGCGAAGATTGTAATAAAAAAAAGTTCTATATTTTAGTTATACCAGAAGAAAAAATTATGACAATTAGAGATTTAAGAAAGAAACATATCTCATTATTAAATTCTATGAAACAAAAAAGTATACAAGTTGCCAAATCTTTTGATATAAATGAAAATCAACTTTATTTTTTCTTTCATTATCACCCGTCATTTTATCATTTACATTTACATTGCTGTATAATAAATAATTCAGAATTGTCAACAAAATATTTCAGATGTAAAATGTTAGAGACAATAATCTCTAATTTAGAAAGAAATAGTAATTATTACAAACATGCTGATATTCTATTTGAGATACCAAGTAATCATATTATTTCAAAACTATTATCTCAATAAATTTTTTTTAAAAAATTATAATTTACTATTTAAAAATAAATGTTATATTAATTCTAATGAGTACATTTGGAAATTTTTTTAAATTTAGCACATTTGGTGAATCGCATTGTAAAAGTGTAGGAGTTACTATAAATTCACCTCCTCCTAATTTTGATCTAGATTTAGATAAAATACAGAAACAATTATCTAGAAGAAGACCCGGTCAAAGTGCAATCACTACTCCACGAGATGAAGCTGATAAATTAATAGTTTTATCTGGAATGGAAAATGGAAAAACATTAGGAACTCCACTGACAATTATTGTCAATAATAAAAATACTAAACCAGAAGATTATGTTTTTTCAAAAGATGAATATATTCCTCGGCCCTCACATTCTGATTTTACTTATTTATGGAAATATGGAATTCATGCAGCTTCTGGTGGTGGAAGAAGTTCAGCACGAGAAACTATTGGTAGAGTTATTGCTGGGGCTGTTGCTGACCAAATTCTAGAAAAATATAAAGTCAAAGTTGTTTCTTTTGTTTCACAAATAGGAAAAATAAAATTAGACAATTTTAGTAATGATTTATCTAGAGATAAAGTCGATGAAACTATTACTAGATGTCCTAGTAAAGAAAAATCAGATGTTATGGAAAAGTTAATTTTAGAATTAAAATCTAATGGAGATTCAATTGGTGGAAAAGTTACCTGTATTATTAGCAATTGTCCTAAAGGCTTGGGAGAACCAGTATTTGAAAAAACAGAAGCATTACTAGCACAAGCAATGATGTCTATTCCAGCTACTAAAGGATTTGAAATTGGAAGTGGATTTTCTTGTATTGAACAACAAGGAAGTCAACATAATGATAGATTTGTTAGTAATGGAGGGAGTATAAGTACAGAAACAAATAATAATGGAGGAACTATAGGTGGAATTACCAATGGTGAAGATATTATATTTTCAGTAGCTTTCAAGCCTCCAGCTACAATTTTGATGGAACAAAAAACAGTAAATTTAAAAGGAGAAGATGTTATATTAGAAGCTAAAGGAAGACACGATCCTTGTGTAGTTCCAAGAGCTGTCCCTATTGTTGAAGCTATGGCAAGTGTTGTGATTTTAGATTTATTATATGCACAACTTTCTAGAAAGAATATTGGATTAGCTCAAGATAGTTATTTTAATGTATAAAAGAAAAGATTTATAATTTTTTTACATATTCATATAGTGTGAAAGAAGAACCATTTACTATGAAACTTCTAATTAAACATACTAACATTCCTGAAGTAAGATTTCCTTTATTAATAGCTTGTTTCCAAGTTTTTGAGTCTCCTGATTGTAATCTTGTTTTAATTACATCTATAGGGTATGTTAAACTCCATGATAATAATCCTGCACAACTACCACTTATAAAAGCATTATTATTCTTTTTCAAATAATTATATGAACCAAAGTATATACCAGTTCCTAAAGATTCTCTAGTTAGTGTAGCTGTTATGCCCAAATTGAAATTAGAAATATTATTTTTTAATCCTATTTGGGCTTTAACCTTAAAAACTTCTAAAAAATTAATTAATGGGGTGCAAGTTATTCCTGTTATAAACCCAGAATAAAAATGATTATCTAACTTTTTATTAAAACAATCATTTGAATAAAATATAAATCCACTAGTTATAACTGAAGATATAAGTGGATACTTTACTCCACTATACAATTTTTTCAGTGCATTTCTTTGATAATCTAATTTTGTTCTATTTTGAAAATTAGTTTTTAGAGTATCTAAAGGATGTCCAATTATTGTTTGAACTACTCCAACTAAAGTACCTAAATAAAATTCATTCATAATAAATTATAATGAATTTTATTTTTAAAAGAATAGCGGCAAAAGGATTCGAACCAATGACCTCCGGGTTATGGGCCCGGCACTCTACCACTGAGCTACACCGCTTAATGCAGGAAGTGGGATTCGAACCCACGAAGCGAACGCACGGGATCTTAAGACCCGCCCCTTTGACCACTCGGGAATCCCTGCTGTGACTAAATGTTTAGTCATACATAATGAAATATAATTCCAAAGTATTTATTAATCAATTTTTTTATTTTACTAGTATTTCGAAGAACTAATTAATTGATTTTAAAAAAGAGTCTAAATAATAATTATTCCATTTTCTGTAATATTTTTTTTTGAATTTAAATATTAATACCTGAGGTGGAAAAATACTATGGTGATTAGTAAATTTTAAAAAATTTTTTTTAATAAACTTTTTTACTTTAAATTTTAGATAGCATCTTTGAATTTTACTAGCATATATTGAATAAATATAATATTTTCTATGGTCTTTCGGATAATGATAACAAACTCTACAATGTCCATTAACTGCTAGTGGAGCATAAAATATGCATTTAAACCTTGGCAAAACAGGTCCGCAAAATTCTAAAGATCTTATTCCCATAATGTAATTTCTCATATCATTTTGTGAAATTGGTTGTGACAAGTAGTAATCTGTAGGATAAATATTTTGCTGTTTAGATTCCATGTATTTATTATTTTATTATATATATAAATTTAATTTCAATATTTTATATACTAAAAGAAACAACATCTTTTTCTGGGTTTAGGAATTTCTATTTCTTCAGTCGGTTTTTTAGGAGAAACATAACTTATGCTATCAATAGTGGTCCAGATTTCCCAATGACTACCCCAATCACTATATGGATAAATACAATATCCTTCTAACCCCCAATCTGTACCCCAACTATTTCTAATCTTAAAACCTACTGAATCATACCCAACAACAGTCATCGCATGACCCCCTAGTCTTTTTTCTCCTACTTCAGGTTTCCACATTGTCTCAGAATAATTAAATATTGGAAATGATATATAACATGGGCCATTCATAAATAATGCTTTTTTCAGCCCTTCGATTGTTTTTATTTGAGCAAAGGATTTAATTTTATATTTTTGGGCTTGTACTTTTGCTTCAATACATATTTTATCCGGAGACTCAATAACATTATAAGGATAAGTCATTTCAAAACAACATCCTTGTTTTGATAAAATTTTCATAACGTCTCTACCAAACATTCCTTCTGAATCTTGATTTTTTCTATTATTATAAATAAATTGAGGAGACATGTAATTATTAAAACCAATATCTATATATTCTTGCCATTCTTTCATGCATGCGGCAGTTTGAGCAGCACAAGACCCTTGATTTCCTTGATTTCTTACATCTTGAAGTAAACTACAATGGTCGACTATTTGGGGGAGAATAATATCATCTTTATAGATAGATTCGGCTATCCAATCTCTACTATCATCTGGAGATGGAATAGTGTTCATTATATTATATTAAAAAAAATTTTTAAACCAATAAATAAATATATATTCATTTTTTAGTTAATCTCTAAAAAAATAATTTACTCAATTTCTCACTTAATTCATTTTTGTTTAACAATTTCTGATACTCTTTTTCTTTTTTTATACCATTATTATTACTATATTCTTTGGTCTTTGAAATTAAATTACCATCTTTATCAAGTTTATTGCTTGTGATAGAACTACTTGAATAAAAATATCCACTGTCATTATTTAAAATATTTTCCATGTCTTTCAATTCTCTTTCAAATTGACCCAGATTCAAGGGTATCATTCCAATTATTTCCATTGAAGGTTTTTTATAAAAAGTATTATCAGGTTGAATAATTTTGTATTGACTATCTAAAAATTCATCTAAACTTTTTCTTAAGTGATAATCTGTTAAAAACTCGTAAGATTCATATATTTCTTTTCTTAGTTTTTTTTTATTATCATGAGTAATTTCACTTTTACTAACTTTATCAAGTAAATCTCTACACTTTTCTTTTATCTCTTTGTTTTTGGCATTCCTTGATATTTGTAAAATAGAATAATGATTTTTCATTAAATTAATTTATATTTTTTTTCATAAATTGAAACAAATTTTCTATTTTAGTTTAATGTATTTTAAATTAGAAAGTTATGATTTTTTAAATAATTTAAGTGAACAAAAAATTAATCAAAAAGATATATTATTAGCTTTACAAAAGTGTTATCAAAATTGTGCTTTTTCTACATTTCCATATATAATAAAAAATAAAAACTCTGTTGATTCTTTAAAAAAATACAACTCAGGAAACTGTGTAGCTTTATCACTTTATTTGAAATTTTTACTAAAAGATATGGGAATTAATAGTTATTTGATACCTGCTACAATTCCAGAGAGTTTTAGTTTTAAAAATTTTTTAAGAATTTCTCATGTGGCTCTTGCTATTCCTAAAAATAAAAGTAAGATATATATTGCAGACCCTGCATTTTATTTTATTAATCCAATAAAATTTATATATCCATCTAAAAAGGAAAATTATATTTACTCAAAAAACATTTATATAAATGAACACAATTCTGATCCAAAAGACTATAAAAGTATTAATAAAATATATTACTCAAATTATAAATCTAACAAAGAAATGAAATTTAATAAGTACCAAATTATTCCAGAAAATACTTATTACACGGAATGTTATTTAGATTCTAACACAAATGATAAATGGAAATACTTTCTTATTGAGGTTAAAAATCCAGATAAAGCAATTTCTAATTTTTTTTGCAATATTAAGAACAGACCACTTATTATTTCAACTACATTAGATAAAAATGGAATTTGTTCTGCCTATTACGATATTAGAATAAAAAAGGATTTTTTAGTAATAAAATATCAAAATAAGACTATCAAAAAAATATTTTTTGAAGAAATTAAAAATAATCCTACCTATTTTAAAAATTATATTTTAAAAGAACTAGATTTAGGGAAATTTTTTGATTCTGAAATGTTAGAAGGAATAGTAGAATATGTAAATGAAGAATCAAAATATAGAAATAATTTATTAATATCTGATTAAGTCCAAGGAAAGTCGGAATATCTGGTTTTAAATACCTTTTTTTTATCTTTATAAATATAACAACAAAATCCATATCTATCCAATCCATCGGGACATTTTGTAGCTTTTTTAGAACATTTTTCATCTAATAAACAATAATTGTAATCATCACTTTTATTTACATTTATTCCTTGTTTAGGATTATTTCTAACATCATTTTTTATATTTTTAAAAATATTTTTAGTAAAAATTAAATATTCATAAGGTTTAGATAAATTGACTAAATTTACCATAAATTGTATCTCTCTTAAAAATAATTTATTATTTGGAGGTGAACTTATAATACCTTGATGAATTGTATTTTTAAAAGTAGATAATACTGTATATGTATAATTTTCATTAAATATATTTTTTAACGGTTTTAATAAAATAGTCTTAATATCTAAATATATACCACCATTTATATATAAGTAACAATATCTAAATAAATCAGCTTTATGAGCACCTTTTAATTTATTAAAAGTTTTTACAATTTCATCAGTAAAATATTTACTTATAAATTCAACACATTCTTTATCATCAAAAACTATGTGCTCATATTCTGGAGCATATTTTTTTATATTATCATAAACTTTATTTGGTATTTTATCTTTTAAATGGTATGTTTGAATTATAATTTTTGGTATATTTCTTGAAAATCCTTCAATTTGTTTAAATTTCTTTAGACATAAATGAAATATTAATATTATACTAATTGTTAAACAAATTATCTTATTTTCCATATTTATTCGAGTATTCGATAATATCAAAATCGCACTTCCAATTAAAATATAAATTACTGGTATTGATATTGGAGATACATTATTAAAATGTTCTATTTTTCTTCTAGGACAACATCCTAAACAACACCAAAATGGAAAGCTAGTGTTGTATTCCTTTAATATTTTACTTCTACATTTTTCAGAAATAATAGATCTTTTATTTTCTCCAGATAATCTAACAAGTGAGTTATCACTTCCACCATGTTCAAATTCTTTATTAATATCATTATAAGTTAGGATTGGAATATTAAAAATTTCTAATTTTTTAAAATGACAAAAACCAGTGAGCCAATGATCATCTACTAAATTACAATCATCTTTAATATTTTCATAAAAATTTATTATATCATCAATATTAAGTAGTTTTTTTTTAAAAATATATCCTAGATATCCCCATATGATTTCTTTACCTAATTTCTTTTCTTCGAAACAAGTAATTCGATCATCTTTATGATTTTCAATTAGTGATTCCAACCAATTAGGTAATTTTAAAACATCATCATCTGTAATTACCAAGTAATCATCATCTGAAATCTTTGGATTTTGTAAACTACCGATAAATTTAGTTGCTGGACCATAATCTTTATCTAACCAAAATACTTCTACTAAATTATTGAATTCAGAAAAATCAGGAAGTAGGTTTTTTATATCTAATTTATCATCAAACCTATCGTACTTTATGGGTATGTTTAAAAATATTTTGTCTGGTTTGACGTGTTGATTTAATAAAAATTTTATAGTTTTTTTTAAATTTTTGAATCTAGAAGGAATAGATGTAAGACTTATATTAATTTTCATATATATAATTATATATATAATTTTATGTACTAGGATTTTACATACCACATATTGATTTAACATTTTTAGATAAAAAAACTTAAAAGCAAGAATCATTTAATATTTAGATGATACGCTATAAAGAATTTGATATAGATATTAATTGTATCAAAGATGAAAGTATTAGTTACAATCTAATTGGTAATATTTATTCGGAATATACAGATAGAGATTCTAGAATTATAAAATTAGATTTTGAAGGTGATATAGCACAATTTGTAATTAAAAATAATAGTTATTTAATTAAATTATATCCAATTGCATCAATTTTTATTTCAGAAAATCCAGTTAGATTAATTATATTAAATACAGATAATATTGAAGTTCATGAGTATTTTAATTACTTTATAAATAATAAAAATAAAGTTGGTAAATTAAATATAAATTCTTTTATAGAAAATTTATTAACTTTTCATTCAGAAAATATCGATAAAAAGATTAAATCTATTGCAAACCAAATAGGTGTTTTTAATTTAGATAATATTGAATCTAAAAATTTAGCAATAATTTCAAAATTATTTCATGAATTACTATTGTTAAAAAACCAGTATGATGAAATTCAACAAACTTTGACACAAATTAATGAACTATCAAGTGAAAAACTAAAAATAAATAACACTCATCAATTAGAGGAATTTACTAGAACAATCAATATATATCAAAATCAATTTGAAGAAGATGTAAAGACAATGAATAGAATGGCAAAAGAAATTGAGATTTTAATACAAATGACAGATATTAAATTTGCTGATAAAAGAAATAATATTGCAATAACTTCTCTAAAAATAGATATAATTATTTTAATAATATCGTTTATATCAATGTTTGGATCAATATTTGGAATGAATTTAGACTCATCTCTAGAAGATATTCAATATGGGTTATATTTTATTCTAATATTAATTTTCATGATATCATTTTTTTTATTTAAATTTATAAAAAATTATTTATTTAATTCTATCAAAATTTAATCTAAAATAGGTTAGTAATATGGACCCATCATTTGGATTTGGAATCATAATTTTAATTTCATTTTTATTTATTTGTATTTATTTAACATGTAATAAAAGAAGAAGAAGAAATTATCCTTATAGTTAAACTTTTTGTTTTGTCGAACGAGTATTATGATTGTTTAATTTCCTTTTTTTATTATGGTAAACTTCTTTGACTTCGTTATTCTCTTCTCTCAAATTATCTGTTATATCAATTTCACCATCTGGAGTTGATTTATAAATTCTAGTATTAAAACCTACAGTTCGGTTAATCCAAAAGTCTTCTATCATCTTTTGGTCCTCGGGAGTATCATTAAATATCATTATACATGTTGAATTGTGGCTAAATAAAAATTTTTCAATTTTTCAAAGATAATCTCTCTTTGAAAATCTGATACACATCTTCCTTTAAAAATACTTCATATGAATGTTCAAATTCATTATCAATATTTTCAATTTTAAATTCATCTATTTTAAATTTTTTGAAAGTATCTTCTATTTGTCCTTTTGTTCTTAGATTACAAAATAATCCATCATCATTACAGTTTCTTTGATTTCCAATTCTAATAATCCTTCCGGCTTCAGGATTATTAGATTTAGTCCATCCATGTTCAGTGTCAGCTCTAATCTTAAATAATACTTCTATATGAGACATATAAATTTATTAATAAATTTGGGTAAAAAAATTTCAATTTTTTATTTTTTTTTACCTAAATGAATTTTTAAGCAGATGCTTCAAAGTATGGCTTTGATTGAATGTTTTCTCTAGCAGTAGCATCCTCTACTACTGGAAGAACTGAAAGGTTACACAAAGGAGACCAATTCAACATCCAAGAATTAAGTAGGCTGGCATCGCTACATTCAGCAATACATACTCCACCTGCACCGCCCAATTGGTGCCATCTACCAATAACGCGAATACCTTCACCGGTATCTTTAAGATCGTCTTCTGGTGTCATCTTACCAAAAGCATTCCAACAGGCAACCCTATTTTCTGAGGGAATTGACCAAGAAATATGAAACAACATTAGATTAGTAACATAATATATCTTTAAAAGTTTTCATTAAATTTTTTTATATATGGATATAGAATTCCAATAAAGTTACCATATGTATTTATTAATTCTTTCTTTTGATATGGTAGACATTTAATTATTTTTATTTTAAAATTATACTCTTTTGATAAATTACATAATTCTGCTGTAAGATCATCATTTGAGAAATAAAATAAATAAGATATAGCATTCATTTCAATATAATCTTGTATTTCTTTTTCATAAATAATTAATTCCTTTTCCCTTAATTTGTTTAATTCTTTGATATCACAATCAACATATTCAATAGTGTCATATATTTTTTCAAATATTTTATCTATATTAAATCCATAATCATAATAATATTCATTTTCTTTTATAATTTTTGACGGATTAAGTTCAAAATATTCTGTAGATTCATCACTATTTTTCAAACCACAACAAATTATGAGTCCTTTTTCTTTGAAATCATAATTATTATATAAATCTTTTGTTTCATTTTTTATTCTGTAAATAACACTTTTTAATTGCTTTCTTTTATTTTCATGTTTAATCGAACTTATTTTTCTTTCAATTTGATCTAATGTTGAAGAATATCTATCATTTACTTTTAATAATAAAGTAATTGAGCAATTTCTTTTGCCTTCAAAATTAACAATTTTATCAATTGACATATTATAATCATTTACAAATAAATTTATAAATGACTATATTATGATGTTTTTGTTTAGCTAAATAAAGGGCTTTTTAATTCTATACATCTATTAGCACTGTTACTATTCGTCTCTTCCCAAGAAGGACCAATTGCTATAACTGTTTTCTTAAAACCCATTTCATCCAAAAATTTTATATAGTTTTGACAATGACTTTCTCCTGCATATACTATTATATTTTTGATGTAAATATGCTCGGGACCATATTTTTCTTCATTAGATTTATATTTATCAGATGATTCTTCTATGCTAAACTTTTCTTTTAACATACGAGATAAAACATATGAATCCATAATAACACTAGAAAGAGATATAATCATTTCCATAGCATCAATAATAGCTTCTAAGATATTATTATAATTTATACCAATTAAAATCTTAAATTGTTCTTCATTTTCAAAATAATTACGATTTTCATAAAAAATGTCTGTAAGTTGTAGTAAATCGGAGCTAATTATTTCCCATATTTGTTTTTTTGAAAATTTGATTATATCGTCAGAATACCTACCAGATTTTGATATTTCCTTTGATACTATATTAGTTGTATCTAATAATTCAGAGTATCTATAAAATAAACATACATTACTAGCATTAATTATTGGATATATTGCATTTTTACAAAAATTATAGATTTGTGGCAGAGTATTATAAAATTTTTCATCCTTTTGTATTAAATTTTCTTTAACCTGGTTAAAATTTTCAGGAAATATTTTAGACGCTTCGGGTAATTTATCATTTAGATCTAAAAGAAAAAAGCACTTATCAACTTCTTTTAAATATGGTATGTCAAGTGATCTAAATCTAATATCAACTTTATGAAATCTAATTTTATTAAAAGGACATGTATTTAAACTTTCATCTAGTATACAATCTTTAAATTTACTTTTTATTTTAGCAATATAATCTTCGTTTTCATCAAAGTCCATACTGAACTCTGATTCTTCTTTGTCTGTTTCAAGGAAAAAATCTATTAATTTTGATTTATTGTTTTTAAATAAATCATACAAATAATCTTGAATCTCAATAAATTCTTCATCACAAAAATTTCCTTGTATGTTATGTTGTTCACCAAATAAATATATATCTTTTACATACTCTCCATCTTTGATCTTATATCTAGTACATGAAACTGGACCTGATATTTTAGTTCCAGTGTATTCACTAAGCTTATCCATATTAAATCCACCTCTTTTATCTGATAAATTATTTTTTAAATTCAAGTACTTCATTTTGTATTTTAAATATTTTTTATAAAAAATACTACTCATTTATTAGGATCTATAAATTAAAACTTTATAATATAAATAATTATGATTATTTATCACCATATATTATCCATACCAGCTAAAAGTTCATCCATTTTATCTTTAGATTTCTCTGGTAAATCTTCTCTAGTATCCTCAAATTCTTCTTTTATTAAAACATCTATGTAATCAGGTTTTTTAGCTCCATTGTTTAGAGCATATTCAACACAATTAAAATGCTTATGTTTAAGAGCTTTGTTTAAAACATCTTCATTAATTTTACAACCATTTTGATGACAATATTTTAAACAATTCAATTTACCATTTTCAGCAGCAATTAGACAATGTTGATTTTCTAATTTAACTCCGTTTTCATGACAATATTTTAAACAATCTAAATTTCCATTAACTATTGATAATCTTAACATTTCATCATTTAATTGAATACCATTTTCGTGAATATATTTTAGACATTCTAAACTTCCTAAATCTGATGCAATACATGCTGT
>MDTC01269415.1_pt1 | contig 20977 bp, 16 predicted proteins | sample 811181 | NCBI WGS metagenome assembly MDTC01 (sample SAMN05326644, study PRJNA326480) | marine metagenome | isolation source: seawater | place: Pacific Ocean: North | collected 2011 | reverse complement strand
TTATCATGATCAAATACTCGTTAATTGTATCATTTGAGGTGAAAGCAGTGAGTCGATTGATCTCTCTAATTGAATTTCCTTGCTCAATAATCTGGGCCTTCAAGGTTTCTATTTCGTAAACTCCAATAACATTAAAAAGCGCAAAAGCACCAAATGCAGAAATAATATAAAAAATAAAGAAGCGTTTTGGACCCCATACACGTTCCAAATACCCACCGAGCATGACGAAAATCCACATATTGAAAAATATATGGATAAAGTTTGCATGCATGAAAAAATGAGTCACGACCTGAAATGGTTCAAAGTAAGGTGAATTGACGTAATGAGCACCAAGCTTTCCTGCAAGATCAATACCCTGTGAGGCCAAAAAAAGTTTAGCAACAAAAAATATGATATTTAGTATGAGCAAGTTTTTCGTAACCTGTGGTAAATTGTTGAACATATTAGAATTTAGTAGTTAGTTCTTCTATCGTAAGTGTTTGCATAGTGGGTTTTCCAAACGGACAAAATGAATGGTCTTTGCATGAAAATAGCTGGTTTACAAATGATTCTATTTCATAATCCGACTTGACTTGAAAGTTTTGTGAGGCCACATAAACAAGCTTAGATACAAGCGTATGGGCAAGTTCTCCTCGGTTAGGCCTTTCAGGTCCTGACAAGGAGTTTGTGATGTTATCAATACAAATATTACTGTCTTTCTCCGATATACAAGAGGGAAGACTCTCTATTTTAATGCCCCCAGACTCTTTTGAGAAGTCAAATCCAAGCTGGGAGAGTAAAGATTTAGATTCTATCCATGCATCAATTTCATCTTGATTTAATTCCAACTCTAGTGGAAACATGAGTTTTTGTGCATTCAAAGGTTTTGTGACGAAGGTTGACATCATTTGAGTGTAAAGTATTCTTTGCTGTGCTCGATGTGTATCTATGATGAGAATTCCCGATTTCACATTACTTAATAAGTACTTGTTTTTAACAAGGTATTTATTTTTAGTGTAGTCATCTTCGACTTCAATGAGTTTTGTCTGACTATTTCCATTTTCTTCTCTAATGGCGTAAAAGTTTTCCCAATCTTTGGTATCACTTTTTTGACCAAAACCTTGCTTACTCAATGCCTTATTTGTTCGAGTCCCCATTCCTCTTTTAGTTTCGAATTTGGAAAAAGGGTTATAGCTAGGATCTACATTAATTTCTGGCTCTACGGGAGTTTCATTTTTATGAGAAAGCGGAACATCAAAGCTTGTTTCTACATCAAAATCTAGACTCGGAGAAATGTTGTATTTACCCAACGCTTGTCTGATACTTGATAAAAGAATAGTATAAATAAACTTTCCTTCTTCAAAGTTTATTTCTGTTTTTGTGGGATGAATATTTACATCAATTTTTGCCGTATCAATTGAAAAAAAGATGAAGTAGGAGGGATGTGATTTTTCGGGAATTAATTGCTCAAATGCCTTGGATACAGCGTGATTAAAATAGGCATGTTTGAAAAATCTATTATTTACAAAGAAGTATTGTAGTCCTTTCGACTTCTTGGCACTTTCTGGTTTACCTACGAATCCATGTAGGTTAACGATATCTGTCTTTTCTTCTATTGGGACTAGGTTTTCATTACTTTTTTTGCCGAGTATATCTGTAATTCTTTTTCTGAGGTTTCCTGCATTCAAATTATGAACTTCGTTGCCGTTGTGTGTCAGCACAAAGCTAGTTTCATAATGTGCGAAGCATATGCGCTCAAATTCATTTCTAATATTCGTAAATTCAGCGTTATCTGATTTTAGAAATGTTCTTCTTGCTGGGACATTAAAAAAAATGTTTTTGACTTCAATACTCGTTCCTTGCTCGCAAATACACTCTTCATTTTTCATTGGAGTTCCACCATTCATTTCAATTAGTGTTCCAGTGTCTTCCTGATCTTTATACTTTGTTTTGAGTGTAACATGCGCTATAGAAGCTATGGATGCGAGTGCTTCTCCTCGGAATCCTTTAGTTTTCAATTGGAATAGGTCGTCGACTTTCTTTAGCTTACTTGTGGCATGTCTTGTAAAGCAAAGTGCGGCATCCTTTGATGTCATCCCTCTTCCATTGTCTTGTATTAAGATACTTGTTCTCCCTGCATCTTTGATATGTACTTTAATTGATGTTGCTCCAGCGTCAATGGAATTTTCGAGTAGTTCTTTTACTACTGATCCCGGTCGCTGAATCACTTCGCCAGCAGCAATTTGATTTGAAATCTGCTCTGAAAGTAAATGAATGATATCCATTAACGCATAAGTTTGAAGATAACTTTATCAATATCATCAAGGCCATTCAACAAGAAATAGCCAAGAACAATAATTACCGAAAGAAGAACGAGTGTTCTCGTATTTTGTGAGTATATGCTATTTTTAGAGACTCGATTTTCTTGCTTTTGTTCTTCCATTTTTTCGCGCATCAACATTACGCGTTCTTCCTCACTAAGCTTTTCACCTGAGTAAAACTTCTTTTTAAGATCCGTTTTTTCTTTGCGTGCATCATAGTACCTCGGAAAGTAACCGAACTTTTTTGGTTTGATATTGGAATTTAAGAATTTCAACAGGAATCTATTTCTAACAAAAATAACGAAAAAGTCGACCTTTTTTGTTAGAATCTAATCTAAATTATAGTCGAACTACCGTTCCCATATATTCGGGACTTTCACCTGGCTCTGGGTTTTGAAGAATGACTTTCCAAACGAAGGACGTATTTTTCTTCACAAGTTCGCCAGTATTTTTATTGATGCCCTCCCAAGCTTCACTAGCACTTGTTGTTTCAAAGATCACAGCTCCGTTCGCTGGATTGATAACAATCATCTTGAATGGAGTGTTTCTTTTTGTCAAGGCGAATGGCATAAATTTCGTATTTCGATCATCAAAGCTATTTGGCGTAAATGCATTTACTGCAAGTAGGTTATAGTTGTTTTCTACATAGAATGAAATCGAATCAGAACTATAGCATCCATTCGCATCTTTAGTAATTCCCTTTATCGTGTAGCTTCCTTTATCAAACAAAAAGAAATTTTCTTTTTTGTTGGTCCTATTTGATTTTTGATTATTGATATACCAACTTAATTTATTTTCTGAAAATGCTTGGACACGAAGTTCAGGTAATCCATTTTGAAAATTGAGATAATCGTCTGCGGTAAGTTGAATGCTCTGCGCTTCATGTACCTTAAATGAAATCGACGCGATAAATTTTTCTTTCTGGTCTATCGTTCCAATTTGATAAATCCCCTTTTCGTCTAGCTGTAGTTTTAGTGTTTCATTCGCTGCAATCTCTTCTATATTCTCTTGAGGTGAGAGAAGATAAATCATTTCTTCATTCGTGTTGCGATATGAAAAAACTTCATTTAAACAATGGTCTTTTGGTGTGGAAAAACGAAGTGGAGCATTACTCTCTCGAGTTACTAAAGAACTTTTAGCCACATCTTTACGTGTAGGTTGTTTCAGCAATGGCTCCGAAATTGTTGTAACATTTATTTCTCTCCCAATAGGCTCTTGCACATCATCATCGCAACAGTCGGGCACAACAACAGAACGATCTTCTTCAACTGCCTCATTTACAAATTCTAATTCTGATTGTTCCGTAATTTTTATCTGAATTTCATCGTTTGTTTCAACTGATTCATCCTTTTCAGTTTGACGTGATTCAGCTTGAACCTTCTCTGGTGCTTCATTCGTTCCCGTAAATAAATAGGTAGAAACAATAATTGCAGCACCGGCTGCACATAAGAACCACTTAAATCCATTGGAGGATCCAGAGTTTCTAGTATCAAGTTTTTTGTTCATTTTGAACCAAGCTTCCTTATTGTATGGAAGTTCGTGTTCTTTCAATGATTCCTTAAATAAATCTTCAATATTGCGCATATTAATCACTTAAATTACTGAATTCCTCAGTTAATATTTGCTTTAAATTCTTTTTTGCCTTGGACAAATTTGATTTGGAAGTTCCTTCGCTAATCCCTAACATTTCAGCAATTTCTTTATGGGAATATTCTTCAATAACAAATAAATTAAATACCGTCCTGTAGCCTGGCGATAATTTTTGAATAGCCTCAACAGCTTTTTCTGCTTTTAGCTCAATCATTTCGATTTTTTCGTTCTCTTCAATTTCATTTGAAGCATCCATTTTAAAATCGTTGTCATTGTCTTTTAATATCGGAGCTCTTTTTGCTTTTCGAATGGAGTCAATGGCTGTATTTACAACAATACGTCGTACCCATCCTTCAAAAGAGCCGTTAAAATCAAAGACTTCCAATTTATCAAAGACCTTAATGAAACCTTCTTGAAGCACCTCTTGCGCTGCGTCATGGTCAGATATGTAGCGCATACAAACCGCTAACATTTTACCATAGAACATCTGAAACAAGGCCTCTTGCGATCTGCGGTTGTTTTGTAAACAACCCTCAACAATTTCCTTTAATTTCTCTATATTCTTCAAGTCTCAACAAATAGTAAACGCATTAATTTTTTAGGCGTTGCCTCCTAACGTAAATAAATCAATCGTAAATAAAACAATTTTCTATTAAATGTATTATTTTCGCATTGATATTGAAATAAATAAATAAATACAAATGAAAGTAACGGTAGTAGGGGCAGGAAATGTTGGAGCAACTTGCGCGGATGTTTTAGCCCAAAGAGAAATCGCAAATGAGATTGTCCTTCTTGATATTAAAGAAGGTTTTGCCGAAGGTAAAGCACTTGACATTTGGGAAACTTCTCCAGTTAATTTGTATGATTCTAGGACAATTGGATCTACAAATAACTATGAAATGACAAAAGACTCTGAAGTTGTAGTAATTACATCTGGATTACCAAGAAAGCCTGGTATGTCTCGTGACGATTTAATTGCTACAAATGCTGGGATTGTAAAGTCAGTAACAGAAAATATTGTAAAGTATTCACCAAATGCAAAAATCATTGTAGTATCCAATCCTTTGGATGTAATGACTTATTGCGCATATCTAAGTGCAAATTTTCCCTCAAGTCGAGTATTTGGTATGGCTGGTGTTCTTGATACTGCACGATATAGGGCTTTCCTTGCAACTGAGTTGAATGTTTCTCCTAAGGATATTCAGGCTGTATTAATGGGGGGACATGGAGATACGATGGTGCCACTTCCAAGATATACGACCGTTGGTGGTATTCCAGTAACTGAATTGATTGAGGAAGAAAAATTGAATGAAATTATTGAAAGAACCAAATTCGGTGGTGGAGAAATTGTAAAACTTCTCGGAACTTCCGCATGGTATGCGCCGGGAGCTTCTGCAGCTCAGATGGTAGAAGCTATTGTTAGAGATCAAAGAAGAATTTTCCCTGTTTGTACTTGGTTGCAAGGTGAATATGGTTTAAATAATATTTATCTAGGTGTGCCTGTCATTCTTGGTAAAAATGGTATTGAGAAAATTATCGAGCTTGATTTGAATGCAGACGAAAAAGCATTACTCAGCGAATCTGTGGATGCTGTGAAAAGCGTCATGGCAGTATTGGATAATATGAACGCAAATCCTGTAAGCTAACTAATTTTAATGGCTTTATAAAATTGAAAAGCGCCTTGGGCGCTTTTTTTGTGGTTCATTGAATTATCTTCGTTCTTTTTTGCCTAGTTCTGTTCAATTGCGCCTATGTCAGGAGGATTATTTCTAAAATTTCCTAAAATATCAGTGAAAACAGCTGTCCCAAAACCTGCCCCTTGAAGAATAGAGCTATTGGAAAAACCAAAATCAAATTCAGAAATATTATTAAACCCTGGAAGCATAAAATTATCTAATGCAACACGCCAAATACAATTTTCATAAAATGAATCCTGGTATACCTCCTCTGCCTGAATAAAACAATGCTGTATGTCAAAATTGAGCTGACCGCTAAAGTTTTGAATTGTATCCATAATAAGTTCTGTTTCTAAATTCCCAGAGACTAAACTATTGTATAACACACCTTCTGTTATATCTGAACCTACTGCAGGGTCGTCATAGTAATTTCTAATCCCAATTGCAGGAGATTGTGCGGCACCGTAGCCCATAAAATTGCAGTGGTTGAAGTTAAATCTTCCACCTTTTAGAACTAGAAGAGAATGATAACCGTTTTTTGAAACAAGAAGATTCTCTCCTTTAATAGACGCCCCATCAAAAAGAAAAATACCATAGCTTGAATGGTTAAATATTCTAGTGTTTTTGATAGTTACTGCATAATCTCCTATATTATCTTCCTCACTGTAGACATGAATACCTGATGTACCATTTTTGATGATTGCATAATCTATGATTGATGGCTGCGCTTGGTTAAAATAAATGCCGTAATATTGACCGGGAACGTTATCATAGAGTGGTTCTAGTCGATCTCCCTGAAAAACCACTTCATTTTCGAGAAATCCATTGACCTGTAAAGATCCTTTGTTAATATACAATAAAGAATTTTTGTGTAAATGAACCTGTGTTCCAGCTTCTATAATTAGGGTTTGGGCTGAATCTACAAGGCAGTATCCATAAATTACGTGGGGCTTATCAGAAGGCCAAATGCCTTGAGTTTGGTCCTGGTAATGAAAATATGCATCTTGTCCCCAAACTGCGAGTTTCACGTATTGATCAAGACCATTTGTTCTAAAACGAATCGAATCCTCGATAATCATAGGTGATATTTGATTATTTATATCTAAAGTAACTTCGACAAACATATACAGACTATCGTTACCTACCATACTTATGTCTTCATGATAAATTCCGTTGATTCCGTCTAGATTTATTCTAAAGGGTGAGCTCTCTCCACCCATAAGTTGTACCTCCTCAATTAAAATATTTTTATTGTTCGAATTGTATATTTTGAATTGTTCTGTAGTCGAACCAATCGTGGTAAATACGGTATCAAATACTAGGGTGTCTACTGAAAATTCTAAATTACCAGTTGTGGTAAAGCGATCCTTTTTACAACTCTGGTTGGCAAATAGCACTAAGGCAATTGCTGTGACTGAAATAACGAATGTTAAATATCGCATAGACAAAGAACGATATTTCTTTTGAAATATTGGGTTTATTACCATAATTTGATGTGAAATGAGTGATGATATTGTTCAACTCATGAACCTTTTGGTGCAATAGTTGTACCCGAGTACATTAATACCCTAATATGAAGATACTTTTATCTGTAGTTGCCGTAACCTTGATAAGCGCTTTGTGGGCACAAATACCTGAAAATATAAATGAGATTAATTCACTTTTAAATTCTAAAAGTAAACTCAATGAAGTTGAGGTAAAGAAAAAGGAAGTTACTGATTCCTTAAGAAAATTTAAGACGATGAATATGGCTCCATCTGCATTATCGAATAGAAAGGTAAAGGGAGATGCAATCCCGAAACAGAAGGCCTACTCGTCAAAATCCATCCAATCTTTACAGCTAATGGACATGGAATATAAAAAAGCTAGAAGACAGACAAATTCAAGAATGATCTCACCTCAAAGTCAGAAACGAATGGAGCTTGAGTTAGAAAAAATTGAAACGGATGAGGCGGCAAGCTTTGAATATAATCTGTATAACTATATGCTGGGAAATTACAATCCAGCCAAGGAGGCGTACCTCAATAGAGCCGAAGCTATTAGACCAAATGATCAACGAGTTTTACTACAAAAAACAGCCAATGAATGTGTTAAAGGCGATACGGTGTCAACCAAGCAATATTTAAATAAATTAAAAAGTAATCAAACGCTAGATGTTGAAACTTTAGATTACACGGAGGATATTTTGGCTTCAAGTAAAGGCAATGATATTCTTATAACACATGGTATAAAGGATTCTTATGGTGTGCTTTACCATCAGCTAAATGGAAGCGCTTCAGATCAAAAACTGCTGTTGGTTTCTTTGGATTTACTGCGTAGTTCGGAATACAGGGATATTTTGCGGCAAAAGGGAGTATTATTTCCTTATTTAAATCAAATTGATACTGATTACTTTAAAAAGTTCTGCACCCTTAATTCAGAAAAAAAGATTGCCATTTCCCTTACCCTACCTATTGACTATTTAAAGCGTATTTCGTCCTATGCTGTACCATATGGTCTGGTGCTTATTACCGGGGCTCAAAAGGAGCTATGTCTATCTGATCTGGAAAAACTTTGGACATCAGAATTAAATAAGAGAAATCTTACAATACATAAAAGTACGCAGGCAAAGAATTATGCGAAAAACTATGCTCCTTCTCAAAAGCTTTTATACCGCTATGAGGCGCAGAAGCTAGGGGCTCCATACATTTCGGTACCAAATAAACTGGAACCTAAAAGAAACAAAAAGGTAATATCTGACGAGCATTAGATGAGAATTTTTAAACCGAAATATTCAAAATTATTAGACGAGGAACTCATGGTTCTTCTCGGTAAAGGCGACAAGCGTGCTTTCGATGAGGTGTATGCACGTTATGCGCAACCCTTGTTCGGTTATTTCATGAAGCTATTGGCCCGAGATAATGAGAAGTGTGAGGATATGGTGCATGATCTATTCGCAAAAATCATCCGCAAACCTGAATATTTTGATACGGGTCGTTCTTTCCGAACTTGGGTATATTCCGTTGCCTCTAACATGTGTAAGAATGAGTATAAACGAATGGCGGTAAGAAAGAATGTCAAATCGGACCTTGCGCCTGTAGCATTTTTAAAGTCTCATGAAGACACTTTAAAAACAGTTCATGAAAAACGGTTTAGTGATCGGCTTCAAGCACAGCTAGAAGAAATGGACGAAAAGCATAAAAGTGTATTCGTCTTGAGGCATTTTGACGGTTTCTCAATGAAAGAAATCGCTGATGTGTTGCAAATTAACGAAGGAACGGTGAAGTCTAGATTGTTTTATGCAACAAAGTCGTTAGCAAGTGCTTTAAAAGAATTTAACCCAATTTACCATTAAGATATGGAGAAGAAATATAGAGAGTTATTAGCAAAAGAGCATTATGAGGCGCTTAGCGCAGATGAAAAAGCGAAGCTTAAAGAGCTGTGTACAAATCAAGCTGAATTTGAAGAGGCCCAGGCGCTAATGAGAGAATTGAGTGCCTTGGATGATGAGCTGGATCTTTTTGATTCCCGGAAAGTAAAGCAAGTTCTTGACAAAGAATTCTTAGCGGTCTATCCCTCAAGAAGGGGAGGTGCTTGGATCAACTTTCTATTCCCGCCATTCAAACCCATTATGAATCGGCCAGGTATCCAACTTGCTACGGTTCTTGTCTTATTTGTGGGTTCTTATCTGGTTCTGGAGCTGATTGATTTCAATGATACTAAAACCGTTAAGCTTGCAAAAAATGGAAATAAATTATTGATTGAAGATGCGGATGAGCCCATAGATTTTGAAACTGAAGAGAATGCAATGCTTGATGAAAAAACCGTTGAAAAAAATATAAATGAAAATATTGGGCTCCCAGCTGAGTTGATTGAAGTTCTTGAAGTTGAGGTTCCGCATGAATCTCAGGAAACAGAACTGGTTATTGATGTTTCAATTTCAGAGGAGTCCAGTATAGTTGGTTCAATCCAAGAGGATTTTCGAGCAATTGAGTTGAACGAATTGAGAACTGATTTTGACAATGGAACTGTGAATGCAAACGATGATAAAAAAGAAATTCAGAAATTTCTAATTCCGACAATTCAAGAAAGTCCCGAACTACTTGAAGGGCTTTTCGTTACTTTTTAAGCCGTAAAGTAAAGTTTTCTTTTACCTGTTGAGGTCTTCTAACCAAAACACCCATTCTAAAAAAATCCAAGCTAAGATGGTAGGAATCTGCTGCGCTCAATTTATTCCAGCTGTCGAGCATTGAATGACTCCATCGAATATCGTCAAGAACAAAGATGGTATTGTCATGTGTATATTTAACCAACGCATCCATATATTCGAGTAGAGCTTCTCCATCGTGGTGTCCATCAATGAAAACAAGATCAAATTTTTCTTCTACAAAAGTGTCAATCGCATTTTTAAAGGTATTATTGATTAGCTCGATGGGATAGGTTTTTAGATTTTCCTTCGCGATAGAATGGGTTTCAGGACAGCCTTCAATACTTATTAATCTACTTTTTGGATTGCCGAGGTGCATATATAATGATCCCATGCCAATAGAGGTTCCAAGCTCTAAAATGTGTTGAGGTTTGAAATGCTTACATATTCTAAATAACAGGATACCATTTTTTCCAAAGGAAGAACTGGTTTTAAAGATCTGATCGATCGACCTATGCTGGTCTAGCTTTTTTGATTTCGCACCAAAGTCTTTTATTTCTAACTTTTTGCGATTTCTTTTTTGCTTTAAAACGAAATTTTTTATCGCCATTTCATCCATCGTATTCGGTCTCAGCTTAGCGGCTTTCTCCATAAAATCGAAAATAAATGGAGAATGAATCCCATGCAGCGTCTTTGCATTCCATCTATATTTAATATATTCGAAGACTATTTTCATAAGTTTTAGTTAATGTCAAATAAACATTCCCAAAATGCCCTTAATGAACAGAAAGCTAAAGTAAGCGGCGTTAGTCCAAAATTAAAAATAATAGCTCCTTGTACTATAGGTAACGGTATATTAAAATTGAGCCCACCGCAGCAAACCTTTTATGAAAAAATATTTGATGAAATATCTGGCGCATTGTGTTTTTTTATTCCAGCCTCAGGATCGGGATCAAGAATGTTCGATTTTCTTCAAGTAGAACTTTCACTGGGTAAAAAAGAATTGGCGGTTAAGACGAATGACTTTATGAATAGACTGAATGAATTTGCCTTTTATAAATTTTTAAATGAAAAAGAAAAGGAACAGGTTTTATCTTTCCAGTCACATGAGGAAGTGATTGCGTTTATACTAGAAGGCAAAAACAATGGAATTGGACTTGGATATTTACCGAAGGGATTAGTTCCCTTTCATACCTATAAAGATCGAAATAGTAGTGCGTTTTACGAGCATTTAAGTCAAGGTATTTCCTTAACCCATAAGAAGGTTAATTTTCATTTTACGATTCAGGATATCCATCAAGATGCATTTCAAAAGGCACTTTTCAAGTTCAAGTCTGAGAATGAAATCGAGCTCGAGGTCGATTTTTCAATTCAAGATCCAGATACAGATGCGTATGTTTTTGACAAGCACAATGAACCTCTAAAGTGCCAAAATAATACATACCTACGAAGGCCCTCAGGTCATGGTGCTTTATTATCGAACATGAATAAGTTGAAGGAGCAGTATTTATTAGTTAAAAATATAGATAATGTTCAGCATAGAAGTAGAGCAGAGCCTGGAATAAAGGTTTGGCGTGTTTTATGTGGAATACTTTATAACGTAAAAAATGAGCTTAAATCAATTTATGAAGATCTAGATTACGATAAATTAAAGTCAGTTAGTAAGCAATTTGATTTATTTTCTGATGAAGAAGTGGAAGCTTCAAAAGACAAAGACTTTTTAAAAAAAATGGTTAATAGACCGCTTCGAATATGTGGAATGGTTTTAAATGAAGGAAAGGCTGGAGGGGGTCCATTTTATGTTCAGTATGACGGAAAAATAAGTAAACAGATTGTTGAGGGAGTCCAAATAACCGGGGATGAACAGCAGCAAATATTTAATTCAAGCACACACTTTAATCCTGTTATGATGGCAATAGATTCGCATAATTTTGATGGTGAAAAGATTGATTTTACAATGTTCTCAAATGACGATCAGTACTTCGTAGTAAATAAAAACTTTGAAGGTGAGGAAGTTTCATTTATTGAAAGACCAGGCCTATGGAATGGTGCTATGTTCTCATGGAACACAATTTTTATTGAAATTCCATCCGAAACGTTCACTCCTGTAAAGTCGATTTTGGATCTTTTGCAGCCCGCTCACCAACCGCGTTGATAATTTATTCAAATTAAAGAATATTCAATCTGTTGTGCTTATCTTTATAAAAAATGTATACTGAATGAAAATTCCTGTTACCCTTTACTCTGAGATTACACCAAATCCTTCAACCATGAAGTTTGTGGCAAATAAATATATTTTGCCTTCGGGAGAGTCTGCGAATTTCACAAGTCAAGCACAAACTAAAGGTTATTCTCCATTAGCAGAGGAGCTTTTTAAGTTTCCCTTTGTTGATGGTGTTTTTTTGGCAGCTAATTTTGTGACTGTAACCAAAACAGATAACGTTTCTTGGGATTTTATCACAATGCAGCTTCGAGATTTTATTCGTGAATGGATTTCGAATTGTAAAGAGATCTTGCTTAAAAGTCAAGATCCTGTAATGGAAGAAGATGAATCCTCGTTTGAAGTGCCTGAGCTTCAGGAAAGCGAATACGATGAAAAAATTAGTGCATTACTTGATCAATATGTGCGACCTGCAGTTGAAAATGACGGAGGAGCGATTGATTATGTCGGTTATGACGAAGGAAAAGTCATTGTAAAAATGAAAGGTTCTTGCGCTGGATGCCCATCTTCAACAGCCACGCTTAAGGGAGGTATCGAAACTTTATTGAAGCAGCATCTTCCAAATGTACGAGAGGTAGTGGCATTGAATCAAACAATGTAAGTCTACATTCTCATCAAACGCTTTGAATAAGAAAATTTCGTATATTTAATATACGTACAGGTTAATTAAATGCCTGTTTTCAAAATGAACAGAAATAATGAGCAAGTATAACTTAAAGGAATCCCTGAGAAGTTATTTTGGTTTCGATAAATTTAAAGGAAGTCAAGAAGAGATTATTGAGAATCTTCTTCAAAATCAAAACACTTTTGTAATTATGCCTACAGGTGGTGGCAAATCATTGTGCTACCAGCTACCATCTTTCTTACTCCCTGGAACCTCCGTTATTGTCTCTCCTTTGATTGCGCTAATGAAAAATCAAGTGGATGCAATTAGAAGTTTGACTAATAATGAGCATGTTGCCCATTTCATGAATTCTTCATTAAGTAAAACTGAAATTCAAAAGGTCAAGACTGACATTCGGGAAGGAAAAACTAAGATGCTATATGTAGCTCCTGAATCTCTTACTAAAAAGGATAATATAGATTTTTTAACTTCCGTAAATATTTCATTTTTTGCTATTGATGAGGCGCATTGTATTTCTGAATGGGGCCATGATTTTCGTCCAGAGTATAGAAGATTGAGAGAGATTTTCGAAAAGATCTCAAAGGTTCCTATCATTGCATTGACCGCAACGGCTACTCCCAAGGTTCAGCATGATATTCAAAAAAATTTGAATATGTTGGATGCAGTAGTTTTTAAATCCTCGTTCAATCGGGATAATTTGTTTTATGAAATTCGTCCGAAAAGAGACGTAGAGAAACAAATCATTCGTTTTATCAAAAATAGAGAAGGTGAAAGCGGTATTGTTTATTGTTTAAGTCGTAAAAAAGTTGAGCAGATTTCTGAGCTACTTCAGGTCAATGGTATTAATGCCTTACCGTATCATGCCGGATTAGAAGGTAATGTTAGAGCCAAACATCAAGATATGTTCTTAATGGAGGATGCTGATGTTATTGTAGCTACGATTGCCTTTGGTATGGGTATTGACAAGCCTGATGTTCGTTTTGTCATTCACCATGATATTTCTAAGTCTCTCGAAAGCTATTACCAAGAAACAGGAAGAGCTGGTCGGGATGGAGGTATTGGTGAGTGTCTTGCTTTTTACAGCTACAAGGATATTGAGAAACTTGAGAAATTTCTTCAAGGGAAACCGGTAACAGAGCAAGAAATTGGAAGACAATTGCTCAATGAGATTGTTTCTTATTCTGAAACATCGGTTTGTAGGCGAAAATTTATTTTGCACTACTTTGGTGAGTCTTTTGATGAAAAAGTTTGTAATGAAAAGTGCGATAATTGTAAAAACCCTCGTGACCGTGTGGAGGGCAAAACACATATGCAGCTTTTATTAAGAGCTGTTTTGTCTCTTGATGAAACCCAAAAGTCTAAGCATATATGTGCATTCTTATCAGGATCAATAACTCCGGATATTAAGTCATATAAGCACGATCAGCTCGAAGGTTTTGGTTTGGGAAAGGACCGTGATGAGCATTTTTGGAATGCGGTTTTACGCCAAGCAACGGTGGCAGGTTTTTTAACAAAGGATATCGAAACTTTTGGAGTACTCCGCTTAACAGAGGAAGGGCGTTCTTTTATTGATAACCCTACTTCATTTATGTTGCTCAAGGAGCATGATTTCTCCAATACTGATGATACTGAATCAATTATTACTGGAAGTACGAAAGGTGCGGCCTTTGATGATTTGTTGTATCAACTTCTTTTAGATTTACGGAAGTCAATTTCAAAGGAAAGAAATATACCTCCTTTTGTTATTTTTCAAGAACCCTCTTTAAAGGATATGTGCTTTCAATATCCAGTAACTATGGAAGAACTCACCAATGTGCAGGGAGTAGGTAATGGAAAAGCTCAAAGGTATGGAGCCCCCTTCATCTCATTTATCGCCGATTATGTAGAAAAGAATGGTATTGAGCGACCTCAGGATATTACGGTAAAAACACTGGTTAATAAGTCTCAGTTAAAGGTTCAGTTAATTCAAAATATCGATAGAAAGCTTCCTTTGGATGATATTGCTCAATCTCAAGGTAAGACATTTGATGATTTATTGTTAGAAATTGAAACAGTGGTATCTTCTGGAACGCGCGTAAATATTAATTATTATCTCAATGATGTTTTAGATGAGGAAAGTCAAGACGAAGTTTTCGATTATTTTAATGAGGCTGAAACTGATGATATCATTGAGGCATACAATGAATTTGATGGTCTGTATTCAGAAGAGGAGTTGAGATTGATGAGAATACGTTTTATGAGTGAGGTAGCGAATTAAGCTTATTTTGTGAGTTCTAGGGCCGCGGAAATTGAATTCCTAGATACAGCATGGTAATTCCCTTTAAATGCTTCAAACCATTCTAATGACCTTTGTTTTGAATGTTCATATGAATATAGTTGTTCGTAAAGGGGTAAAATAAACTTCCTTCTTCCTATCTTGCTTAAAAATAATTCTATGGCAGGATATGCTTTTGAATAATCGCTTGAAATTGCTTTCATAAACCATTCAAATTGAATTTCAGCATTGGTCCATTCGGTGAACTTGAGGTTTTCGTCAAGAAGGTTCATTTGTTCATTGCTCAGTGTTGAAGGCAGAAATCTAATAAAAGTGAGCCATTCTTGGACAGAGTGCATATTTCGGCTAAACTCCCCTTCAAATTGAATTGAACCTTTTCTTTTACTTTTGATTGTTTCAATTTTAGTGGAAAAAACGTTTTCTCCTTGTGAGAAACGTTTTGCCATATCTTCCATATACTTGAAACTATTAGATTCTATTTTAAGACAGTTTTCAGGAATTCCTTTATCATAAATCCACTCTTCATAATTGAAGTCAATATTATATTTCTTGAGTAGTTCCTGATTTAAATAGGCCACAAAATCTGAGGTATTTATTGAAGTAAACTTAAAATGATCAAAATACCCTCCTAGGAAGGTATCCATTTTCTCCCTTCCAACAGTAGCCTCTAGGGTTTTTAGAAAAAATGCTCCCTTAACATAAGCCACATCTGTCATTCCGTCGTCGGGATTTCGGTCTTTAAGGTTAAGAAAAAGATGCCCATCCTCTGGATGTATGCCCTTAACAATACGTTCCATTTCTTCCTCAAGCTCGAAGAATTCAACAAGAGCAAGGTTATCGGCTCCTTTTTTCCCGATGATTTCTTCCATGATTCTGTTTTCAAAATAAACAGTAAATCCTTCATTGAGCCAGAAGTCATTCCACGTTTCGTTCGTGACGAGGTTGCCTGACCAAGAATGTGCTAATTCGTGTGCAATGACGGAAACTAAACTCCGATCTCCTGCAAGTAATGTTGGGTTCGCAAAAGTTAGTCTAGGATTTTCCATTCCGCCAAACGGGAAGGAGTAGGGAAGAATAAGTAAGTCATATTGGTCCCATGCATAGCTTCCATAAAGTTTTTCAGCTGCCCTCATCATATCTGGTAAGTCGATAAACTCATATGTACTTTCTTTGAGCAGCTCTGGTTCGCAGTAAACACCTGTATTGGAACTGAACTCACGATAAACCAAATCACCTACTGCGAGTGCAATTAAATAACATGGAATTGGTTGCTTCATTTCAAAATGGTATTCTCCTAAACTATTTTTCTCCTTCGGGTTTGATGCACTCATTACGGCCATTAGGTCTTGCGGGACTCTCATTTTTGCACTATATGTGATTCTATTTGAGGGGACATCTTGTATCGGTATCCACGTTCTTGTGAGAATAGCTTGACCTTGGGTATATAGAAAAGGTTTATTTTTCGAGCTTGTCAGCGCTGAGTCAAGCCAATCCAAAGCTTCTGACTTTTCTGTCGTCTCATAATAGATGTTTATCAACTCTGTTTCAGGCGTAACCTGTACCCAAAGTGCCTGTCCTAAAATAGGATCTTTTTTTCCCCTGAGCTCGTATTTTGCATTTGTTTCTTTAGTTTCAATACCGGTAGTTACATTGTTAATTACTAGTCCACTAACATCAAATATTGCCTCTGTTACTCCTGTGTTTTTCATTTGATGTCTTACTACACCCTTAAGCTGTTTTTTTTGAAAATCTACGGTTAAATCTAAATGCAAATGTGTGGTATTTATGTCAGCTACATTGGCGTATGAATGGTTATCAATTGATGTTACATCGAGCTTCTTACCTCTATCTTTCGGGGTGTCATTCTGGCAAGCTGAAAGTAGCACTTGAAGTAGTAATATTCCTCTGATGAGTCGCAAATACATTTAGTTTATAATTTTTAGCGTACCGAAACGTTCTTTTCCTCCCAGTAAGGCGTATAGTAGCAGTCTATTTTGGGCGTGGTCTAGCTTAAACATCTTGGGCACGACAATTGATTTGAGCTCTTTACGTGAGAATAGCATATTTCGAGATAAGGTTCCTGAGGCTAAATCGATAGAGGTAACTGCAGCAATATTTTTTCTCCTTGATAAATTAAAGGGGTAGCATTCATTATTACGCTGAATGAATTTGCCCTCATCGTTGTAGTTTTTCAGGTTATCATTGAAGATAAAATAGAGTTTACCTCCATCTGTGAATGAGCTATACGAGGAAAACGGTCCCCCGTCATTCGTAGATATTTGTGATTTATTTATTTTTTTCTGCCAATCAAATGATTTATCGTGGCCTATTTTAAATGCGATAATATCATCGTAATAATAGTAATAGATAGTTGAGGTAAGACCAGTTCGACTGTCATAGCTAGTTCTCTCGAAAATATAGTATTGCTCTATTGAGCCAACAAGTGAACCATCGTTTAGGGTGAAGATCTCTCTGATTTTATAATTGTATAGCTCTTGATCCTGGTTGCGCCTTCTTCTTGAACGTAAACTACTTTTTTCATTGAAGTTCATGCTGATGAATTCTTTTCTGAACGGTATAAAGCCTTGAAAAATCATTGAGTCAAGGTCTGTGTCAATACGTATAATAAATATTCCGTCAACCAAGTGTTTTCTCCGATTTTGTCTGATTTCCGAGCTACCATAGATACCAGACAATGTAAATATACCATCGTCATTGGTAGACATTTTTATATCATCAATACGCTTATTCTCGATGTTTAATGAGAATTCAGTAAGCTCACCTTCTTTTATTTTATAGACGTGAAGCGCCTTAAAATTGTCGTAATCTTTGCTGAAAATTTTATCGTTGGGTCTCTTGTGTTCCGTTAAACTTATAAAATAATCACCCGTATTCGAAATATGATGCTCATTTATACTCGTCAAGTTCCCGTTAAGCGGAATGTTGTACTCACCCTGGTTAAGAATATTTACATATTTATCTAGAATAACGTATCCGTAGGAATCACTTATGGTTTTTCTTCCGGGGATTTCCCAGACAACGCCAATATACTCTTTGTTCTCTGACGAAATGACACCAAAATTTGGTTTTGCATTGATCTTGGTATTGTTATATGTGGCTACTACTAAGGAGGATCCATCTGGTATCAATTCTTGAGAGTAAGGTTGGGCATACAATACCAACTCACCATCGACCTTATCAGATAGGAATACATATAGCTTATCTCCAACATAATAGGCAGTTTCAAAGTTCGCAATACCAGATTGGGCAACTTGTTTGATTCGGCCTTGATTTACCTGTTGAAGGTTTTGGTGCTCAGTAATTCTGTAGGTGCCAAATGCACGTCCACCAGACCATCGTAATGCGTAAAAATCGAAATTGTTTTTGGGTAATATTTCAAGTAGTGATCCAGGTGATCTTTCTAGTGTACCCCATTCAAGATCGAAGGTGTTTTCGTTATTATAATTTTGAGATATTACATTGATAAACAATGTATTAAATATAATTAATGAAATTATAGATTTATGTAACATCTTTATTTACCAACCAGTTGAACACCAAGATAAGTCGTAGGCTCAATTTTTTTTAATTCTTCTTTTAGCTTAGGGGTAATATCAAGTTGATCTATGAAGGTGTGAACAGATGCTTTAGTCACTTTATCATGTGTTCTTGTCAGTCCCTTTAATGCTTCATATGGTTTTTCAAAACCTTCTCGTCTCAAGACCGTTTGAATTGCCTCCGCAACTACCGCCCAGTTATTTTCAAGCTCCTTTGCAATTGCATCTTCATTCAATACGAGCTTACCAAGGCCTTTTAAGCTCGATTGGAATGCGATCACTGAGTGTGCAATTGGTACACCTATCGTTCTTAAAACAGTTGAGTCTGTTAGATCTCGTTGGAGTCTTGATATTGGTAGCTTAGCTGATAGGTGCTCATACAAAGCATTCGCAATACCAAGGTTTCCCTCAGAATTTTCAAAGTCAATTGGATTGACCTTATGTGGCATTGCAGATGAACCGATCTCTCCTGCTTTTAATTTCTGCTTGAAGTAATCCATCGAAACATAAGTCCAAATGTCCCTATCCAAATCAATAAGTATCGTATTGATACGTTTTAGCGCATCAAAAAGACTAGCCGTGTAGTCATAATGTTCTATCTGTGTTGTTGTTTGGCTTCTATGAAGCCTCAATGTATCATTCACAAAATGATTTGCGAATTTCACCCAGTCAATTTTTGGATAAGCTACGAAATGTGCGTTAAAATTACCGGTAGCTCCTCCAAATTTTGCGGAAAACGGAACAGTAATAAGTGCTTTTTTTTGAAGCTCGAGCCTTTCTCTAAAAACTTTCAACTCTTTTCCTAGTCTTGTTGGAGATGCCGCCTGTCCATGGGTTCTTGCGAGCATTGGAACATCCTTCCATTCTATTTCAAGTTCTTTTATTTTAGCGATCACATCATTTAGCAGGGGAAGATAAATTGTATCGATTCCCTCTTTTAGAGATAGCGGAACTGCCGTATTATTTACATCCTGTGATGTCAACCCAAAATGAATGAACTCTAAAAAGCGTTCTAAACCAAGCGCCGTCATTTTTTCTTTTAAGAAATACTCTACAGCCTTTACATCATGATTTGTGGTTTTTTCCGTTTCCTTAATCCACAGGGCGTTGTCCTCAGTAAAATTGCGATATACATCACGTAAGGCTTCAATTTTATCCTGCGGAAAATCTTGCAAAGACGGAAGGGGAATTACAGTTAAAGCAATAAAATACTCAACTTCTACAAGTACTCGGTAGCGAATTAATCCATATTCAGAATAGTAGTCCTGTAGTCCTTTGGTTTTTGAATGGTATCTACCATCAACTGGCGATATAGCTGTAAGAGGTGTATTTTTCATGAGATTACAAAAAACAAAGATAAGGCATCCTATTGTATTTTGGGAATGTTTATGACGCTTAAACAAAACTTAAATTCAGGTGGTTTAATCATAAAAGGTTTCGGTAAATTTGGGTCATGACTTTTTCTAAACGTTTTATTCGATTCAATTGGGTGGTCTTGATCTTGATATACCTAGTTGTTATTGCGGGTAGTTTTGTCAGAATCACCGGAAGTGGAATGGGATGTCCAGACTGGCCTAAATGCTTTGGTGAATGGATTCCACCGACCACGGTAGATGCGCTTCCCTCAGATTATAGAGAAGCTTATCTTGAAAAGCGACGCAAAAAAGTTGACAAATTCACGAAGGTACTTTCAGCGATTGGTTTAGAAGAAACAGCAAAGCTGCTTAAAAATGATCCATCAGTCTATCAAGAAGAGCCATTTAACGCCACAAAAACATGGATTGAGTACGTGAATCGTTTGTTTGGCTTTTTGGCAGGAAACGCAATGCTTCTGGTTTTCTTATGGTTGGTCTTGGCCTACAGGAAGTCAAAGCTTTTATGGGTAAGCGGTGTTAATTTGATTCTAATGGGTTTTCAGGCATGGTTCGGTTCTATTGTTGTGGCTACCAATCTTGTGCCCTGGACGATTACCGTACATATGTTTATGGCGCTTTTAATCATTGGAATTCAGATTTATTTTATTGCAGCAGCCACAAATAGACAAAATATCTTTCAGCGCTTTATGCTTCCTAAATGGATGTATGCTATGCTCTGGTTGATTTTTATCATCACATTTTACCAGATGTTTTTAGGTACGCAGGTTAGGGAGTCTATTGATTTTTTGATCAAAAAGGGTGTAGGGCAAAGTGAATGGACCGAAGGTGTAGGGCTTCCTTTTTACATTCATAGAAGCTTTTCTTGGCTTGTGTTAATTTTACTCTGCGTGGTGTTCTGGTTCAATGAAAAAGGGAAACAGTTTGGGGCAATACGACTTTCCTTTTTCGTTTTAGCGATGGAGTTATTTTCTGGCGTGTTGTTGGCGCATGTGGATATGCCGGGCTTGGTCAGAACAGCGCACCTTCTTTTCGCATCAATTATGTTTGGAGCGTTATGCTGGTTTTTACTACAAGCACGAGCTTACAAAAGTTCTTGATATTCTTATTTAAATAATTTCAGGTAGTCACAAGATTCGTAGGAACTGAATATTTTATTATTTTTGCACCCTCTATGATGGATTTCCATCGGGTCCTATAGCTCAGTTGGTTAGAGCACCTGACTCATAATCAG
>MDTC01084128.1_pt1 | contig 20978 bp, 14 predicted proteins | sample 811181 | NCBI WGS metagenome assembly MDTC01 (sample SAMN05326644, study PRJNA326480) | marine metagenome | isolation source: seawater | place: Pacific Ocean: North | collected 2011 | reverse complement strand
TTCGGCAACCTTGGCGGCATCAAAACCAATCATTGGGCAGCTATCGTAATCCATGTCCTTGGCGGCCAGCATTAGGGTCATTCCTGCAAGGGCGGCAGAACGCATTGCTTCATCACGTATTAGAGTATCATTGCCCTCGTAAAATGGTTTGATCATAGGTCCGAGGATGTTTTGCACCTCATCCGGGGCATGCGACCAGTAATCGGCAGGATCTGCTTGGTGGGCAGATAAATCTGCGCACATAATGAAGAGCACACTGGCATCAGTCACTTGTGGTTGATCCCATGCGACTGATCGAATTTGCTGGCGGACTTCGGGATCTCGAATCACCAAGATCCGGTAATTCTGCATATTGAAGGAGGATGGGGCGAGCTTGATTAGGCGGATCAGTTCCGCGAGATCAGCTTCGGGCATGATATGGTCAGGATCGTAGTGCTTGACCGAGCGGCGGGCTTCAATCGCTTCTGAAACATTCATGTTCCCAAAAACAGTGCAAAAATTAATTCACGAATGAGACTAGTTGGTTTTCCCGAATCTTTTTCTTTATGGTCTTACCATCCAGTTTGTACTCCAATTCCAGAGTCTTAACCACGCCTCCTGCAGGATCTTTGCCCGCAAGTTGGTTGGTCATTGCAAAATCATAATTCATGGAATCGAGTTTCTTTTGAATGACGGATTTTATATCCATTTGTCTTTTGGGGTTACCTTCTTCTCCGTACAAAGCACGAACCAATTGAATATTAAGTTTTTTGAGATGTTTAAATACTTTGTGTTTTGGATCCCCTCCCGAGATGAAGTAGGCGATCAGGTTTTTCATCTCCTCTGCATTCATGGAATTAATCAACCCTCCTGGCATCATCGATAATTTGGATGCTTTCTTTGATGAGACTTTTGATTTCTCCACCTTGGTCAGGTTGAGCGGATCCAATCCGGATTGAACCACAGAGTAATGATCTTTTTCATCCGAAACAATTTTACCCATAACAAAAGAGCCGTCTTTCAGAGTAATCTCATGTTGTTCAAATTGATTGGAGACCACCATGTTCGGATGAATGGTTGATTCGAGAATGGATTTATAATCACTACGTTTGGCTAGGTTGGTCAGATCAGGACCAACTCCGCCTCCTTCATCCCCGAAGCGGTGGCAGGCCACGCACAATCCGGCGGAGTACATTTTCTTACCGTTTGCAAAACTACGGGAGTGCAGAGGTTCCTTATTTAATTCTTCCAAAGCAGAATCGACCGTCCATACAACTCCCGGTCCTTCTGCTCGGGGAAGTTTTGCCAGATCAATTCCTTTGATTTCCCCGGTTAAGTAGGAGAGGGCAAGTTTGTCTTTCTCTGGGACTTTAGCGATCGCAGACTCGCGGATTTTCTTGAGATATCCGGAAAACATATTCCCACCTTTTTTGGTGAGAAGTTCTTTGAGTTCACCAAGGTATTTCTTGCGGTCGTTCATGCTCCATCCGTTGACCACATCTTTCAAGCAGAACAAAAAGTGAATGTTTAAAACATTGGGAGAAACATCTTCGTTCATTGCTGCCAATATGGTTCGTCCGTAATTGCCCCCGCGTTTGATCATTTCTGGATCATAATCTGGAATTTTTGCTTTGGTGTTTTTCAAGAGGGTTATGGTTTTACCAACCACGGATGGATGCTGTAGGTAGCATAGCACCCGGCAGAGTTCTTCGTTTAAGTTATCATCATCAGCAGGATAGTGGGGATCCAGCTGGTTTCCGATTGCCGCTACCTGATCGGCTTCAGGCTTCCCTCCCCGGCTCATAATCACCGCATAGGTGCGAAGCAAATCGAGTTTGTTTTGTTTGTTGAGCTTGGAGAAATCGACCTTGCTTAGACGATTGATACTAGGCTGCAAACTTCCTGGGAGATCAGAACGGGCAAGGCTCAACAGAGCATGAATCGCCCCGATATCATTACTCTCCGCATACGCTTTAGACGCCCAGGTCTTGGGATCCTGCCACTCGATGGCAATTCGGGCCGCATAGCGAAGATGATAATCCTGATCGCTGAGGTAAGGCCATGCAGTTTCGATCGCTTTCGGGTTTGGTGCACCATGGAAAGATTCCAGCAATCGGCGGGTCTTCCGTGCCTGAGCATGCTCGCTGGTAGTGTCGAGAGGGGAAAGTTCCGTGGATTCATTGCCCACATAGCGTACGCGATAAAGATAAGACTGTCCTTTTCTGCCCCCCACACAGAAGTACATGTTTCCATCTGGTCCAATGTCCACATCAGTCAGGGCTAGGGAACCATTTGTATTGGTAACAAAAGTATCCACTTTTCCTTTGTATGAAGAACCATCCGGCTTTAGGTGCATTGCATACATGGTGGCAAAGGTCCAATCACATAGGAAAATCGCATCACGATAACGGGTGGGGAAATTGGCATTTATGCCAGCAATTACTCCAGTGGGACATCCTGGACCGATATCGACCACTGATCCTACCGTGTCAGTGAAATACTTTCTCCATTTCTTCGAGGTTGCGCGCCACCCGTTTTCTCCGCCTGATACTCCGTGGTTTACCCGGGTTGGCCGGTACCAGGGAGCACCCATGTCCCATTCCATATCGGCATCGTAAACAAACATTTCACCATCGCGGTTCAAGGCAAAGTCGCAGGGGTTACGATACCCCATGTTGATCATTTCTCGGTTGGATCCATCTGGGTCAAAACGGAGGACCCAGCCACCGGGAGCTTTTCCCTGGCCGTTATGCCCGTAGGCATAGTTTTCCAGAAGTACATCGTCTTTCCAATTGGTGGGGATGCGGGATTTTTCAAATTCTGGATTGCGTGCGAAATTTCCGGCTACGAAATAGAGGCTCGTACCGTCCTCAGTAACAATCAGAGAGTGAGGGCCATGTTCCCAACCACCCTTAAGCGGAAATAAATCCTGCGGCTTTCCATACTCTCCAGATTTCGACACAGGTACCCGGACTAATTTTCTCTGGGATACCATATAAAGATGATCAAAGGCGTAGAGCATGCCCCACTGACCACTCTCGAGGGGAAGTTTGGTAATTTTGTCCTCGGATAAGGTTTTTCCAATTTCAGGAACCTCAAGAAGGAAAGTTCCTGCATCGTCCTGATCAGATACTACCAGTCTCCCTTGGTTATCAAAAGTCATCGATATCCAGGATCCATACTTGCTACGATCAACTTTGTAGAGCAATTCGGTATCAAATCCTTCGGGTACGGATAGCCCAGTGTCGCTATCTACCACTAATTTCGGGTCGGGTGGAAAATCTGTAGCGGTGGAAGCCAGAATCCCTGAGGATAGGAGAAGTGATAGACAAACGAGAGAGCGAAGAATAGTGTGTGAAATGCTTATCTGCATAAATAATAGATGTACGGATTGGTGGCTTTCTTACAAATGGAAAGTGGTAAGAAAATAAGCAAAAGTTTTTCTCATTGGGAATGATTTTTCCTTGGGTAAGGAAATAAATCTTAATTTAGGTGCTTTTTCTGCTCGTATGGAAAGAATTGGTTTTTTAACCCTAAAATCAAATAAATGCTTTTTTGCGCCTAATGAATTTTAAATTGAGTTTCATTCCATTTTTTTTCCCATGCCTGCTTTTAGTTGTTTCACTTTCTGCTCAAAATAAATGGACACAACTCTTTAACGCACGAGATCTCTCTGGTTGGCAGGCAAATGACCCTTCCAAATTTAAGGTTGAAAAGGGAATCCTGATCGGTTTTCAGAATGACGGCAAAGGGGCCGATCTCAGAACGGAAAAAACCTATTCGGATTTTGAACTACGGTTTACATACAAAATGAAATGGCCGGGCAACAGTGGGATCTGGTTCCGCCAGCTTTATCAGTTTGATCTACTGGAAATGAAACCGATGACACTGTCAGGAGCTTTTTACTACCCTAAATGCCCTTCCACCTTTGTGTGGACGAATAAGGATGAGTCCATCGAGAAAAAGAACGGCTGGAATGATGGCCAAATCTTTGCCTGTGGAAAACGGATTGCTTTTTGGTTGAATGGGAAAAAATTGGGAGATGTAAACCTCGATCCGTCCGTGCACCGCATTCTTCAAGATGGAAACATTGGCATACAGGTGCATGGAGGAGATGCATTCAAAGGAATGCAAGTATTCATAGCGTCTATGGAAATTCGTGAAATTGAGCCAGGTACAGAACCTACTATTCCCTCGGTTTCAACGGTTGGTAAAGAAGCCCCGCTTTTCCAAGATGGTGACCGGGTTGCTTTGGTTGGGGGTGGTTTAATTGAACGTGCCCGCCTAAATGGATATCTGGAAACCGCAATGCAAATAACTTCAGGGGTCAAAGATTTGACTTTCCGCAACCTCGGTTGGAGCGGGGACTCCGTCTTCAATGATGCCCGCTCATATTTTGGTCAACCCAATGAGGGCAGGCAAAGACTGGTCAGAATCCTCAACGACTGGAAGCCTCATGTGATTTTTCTCAACTACGGTGGAGAAGTTGCTCTGAGCGACGGGACTCCCTGGACTAATGAGGCAGGTTTTGGTGAGCGTTCTAAACTCAGTTTTGATGACAGTTTGTCGGTTTTTGAACAAGGCTACAGCGATTTGATCGAACGAGTGAAAAAAGCGTCGGGTGCTCAACTGCGTACGAATTCATACGGCATTGTTTTGGTCACTCCGCCTCCTTTTGAGAATCTTGGTCCCCCTTTACCTGATCACATAGATAACAACCGGAGACTGGAGCGTGTATGCCAGATAATCCAAAAACTTGCTCAAGAAAAAAATCTTCGACTGCTTGATCTTTTTGCAGAGATGGGCGGAGCATCATCATCTAAAAAAGAATCTGCGAAGCCCTTAACCACTGATGGTTTGCACTTTTCCGATTTCGGATACGAAGAAATTGCCCGTCATTGGTCAAGAGGCTTAAGTTATTCGACTTATCAAATTTCAGAAAAAAATATCCAGCTGATAAATGATTTACGCCGAACAACAGTGGAGAAGAACCGATTGTTCTTTCACCGCTGGCGCCCGGCTAATGAGACCTACCTCTATTTATTCCGCAAAAGAGAGCAGGGTAACAATGCCAAGGAAATTCCACAGTTTGATCCTTTGATTCAGGAGCAGGAAAAGAAAATTCAGGAGTTCTTACCGAGACTCAATCAATCGAGTCAGGGATAAAGGAGAATTTAAATGATGATTCAACTTCCACTTTTTCTTTCCGCTTTAATTTTTTCAGTTTCTCTTTATGCCCAGCGTGGGCTAAAAGTAATGCCTGATCCTTCGATTGAGGCTCAGTTAAAAGCATTCAGTCTGCCTGAGGGAGCCAAGATCAATCTTTTTGCGAGCGAACCAGTGGTACGCAATCCCATTCACATGAACTGGGATACGCAGGGCCGGCTCTGGGTAGTGGGCAGTCCGCTTTATCCCCATATTAAGCCGGGGCAGGAGGAATCCGACCAGTTGGTCATTCTTGAAGATACCAATGGGGATGGGGTGGCTGACAGGCACACCGTTTTTGCGGATGATCTTCACATTCCTACTGGGGTCTTGCCTGGGGATGGCGGTGCCTATGTGGCCAATAGTAATGATATTTTGTTTCTCAAAGATACCAATGGAGACGGTAAGGCGGATCATCGGGAAGTGGTTCTCTCCGGATTTGGGACCGAGGATACCCACCATATCGTACACACCTTCCGTTGGGGGCCCGAGGGAATGATGTGGATAAATCAATCCGTTTATATTCACACTCATCTGGATACTCCTTATGGCATCCGCCGGCTGCCCGGCGGTGGCATGTGGCACTACCGTCCGGAAACCCGTCGGTCGGAAATCTTCTGCAAAGGGCTGACCAATCCATGGGGGCATGTGTTTGACGAGTGGGGACAAAGTTTTATGACTGATGGTGCGGGGAGTGACGGGATTAATTTTGTCTTCCCCAGGGGTGTGTTTATTTCTTCCCCCGGAGCATCCCGAATCATCCGAGGGTTAAATCCTGGTCAACCCAAACTATGCGGTTTGGAAATTTTATCTGGCAGTCATCTACCTGAGAAGTGGCGTGGGTTGCTAGCGAGTCCAGACTTCCGGGGACATCGAATCAAAACTTTTCGCCTGAGTGAGCCCCAAGGATCTTCCTTCCAAAGCAGGGAAGGAGATATTCTGCTCTCATCCAGTCACGGTGCCTTCCGTCCGGTGGATGTTAAGATGGGGCCCGATGGAGCGATCTACATTGCCGATCTTTATAATCCGATTATTCAACATGGTGAGGTTGATTTTCGCGACCCCCGGCGGGATCATAAACACGGAAGGATATGGCGAATTTCTTTTCCGGCCGAAGAAAAATCACCCTTCATTAAACCTGCAGAGATGAGTGATGAAGAGCTGGTTAAATCCCTCCTTTTTTCAAAAGAGGTGATCCAAAGAGAACTTTCCACCGCGGAGGTAAGAACCCGCAACCCTGAGCATGTTTTGAAAGAGCTCAATAAAATTGAGTATACAAATGACCTGACTCAGTTGCGGAAGATTTGGGTAACTCAAGCGATTAATCGTTTTGATGCTGAACTTGCCAAAGATCTGGCGATTAATGGATCAGAAAAAGCCAGGGCAGGTGCCTTGCGTGCCCTCTATTATGATGCCAGTAATATTTCAGGACTCTTTTCTATTTTGGAAAAGTTGGTTAGCGATTCGTCCTTACAAGTCAGGCTTTGGGCGGTCAGTGTATTGGCACAGATCGATAATCCCCGATCAGTCGAGGTTGCTCTGCGGGCCTTGGATGGGGTGAATCCGGATATTTATTTGGACTTTGCTGTATGGTCGATCTGTCGGGAACATAAACAGGGCTGGTTGGCAAAAATAGAGCAAAATCCCAAAAAAAATCCTTTTCCTACTTTGGAGCAGTTACTTTTTGCTCTTTTCTCCGTGGAACAGTCCGACCACAAGGGAAGGTTTAGACATCCTATTTATGGTGAAATTACTAAGGTTAGAGATAGCACTGGCGGTGGAGCCATTGGCGTGGGCTTGATTTTTGAAAGTCTGAAAAAAGAAAAATTCAAGCAGGCGAAGGATCGAGAGAAAGCGATTCAATGGATAGGCATGGTCGGAAATTCCGCCCAGTTGGGTGATCTCTTCGAATTTACTCTTTCCCAAAGTGATGCTAAAACAATCATCTCTTGTTTGAGGGCATTGCAGGATGCAGCCAAGATGCGTAAACAATTTCCCTCAGGTAATAAAGGTGCAGTTGTCAGATTCCAACAAAACCGGAATGAGATGGTCTTCACCGAGGCAGTCAAGTTGGCAGGGTTATGGAAAGTGGAATCGGACCGTGATGGCTTTCAGTCAGTAATATTAGATCCCAGTAGTAAAAGCAATCGGTTCAAACTGGCACTCGATGGTTTGATTTCCATGCGAGGTAAGAAGACCTTCGAGTTTCTCCAGAACTCCATCCAAAGCGATAAAATTTCCACAACTCGCAAGGCTGAATTGATTAAGGGTCAATTGAAGATTGATCCGGCAACCGCAGCGAATAATGCGGTAAAACAACTCCAATCAGCCAAGGACGGAAAAGATAGGTACGGTCTAGTTGCCGCCTTTCTTTCCAATAAGTTTGCATCCAGCGAATTGGCGAAAGCTTTGCAAGATATAACTCTTTCGCAGGAACTTGCCCGTACCAGTTTGCAACTTGCCGAGAGTTCACCTACCAGACCCAATCAATTAATCGCGGCGATCCGCAAGGCGGGTGATCTCAAGCCAATGAAGTTGAGCCTGAGCGAAGCAGAAATGAATGACATGGTTGAACGGGTAAATGCTCAAGGTGATGCCTCAAGAGGAGAACTTGTTTACCGCAAGGATAGCCTGCAGTGTATTGCTTGTCATGCTATCGGGGAGACCGGTGGAAAAATTGGACCTAATCTGATATCCATAGGTGCAAGTGCACCGGTGGACTACCTGATTGATTCTCTGCTCGAACCCAGCAAAAAAATTAAAGAGGGATACCATACCAACTTAATAACCCTAAAAAATGGTGATGCTTTTGCGGGAGGAATTGTCAAAGAGACGCAAAGTGAATTGGTCATTCGTGATCTCGTAGGAAAGCATAATCGAATATCCAAGGCGGATATTTCGAACCAGACGATTTCCCCTGTTTCATTAATGCCTGTTGGGTTAACCAGTCAGATAAGGGAGGATGAATTCGTCGATCTGGTCCGTTTTATGTCTGAGCTTGGTAAAGAAGGAAAATTTACCACCACTCCTCAAAGGTTTATTCGCACATGGGAGGTCCTTCCTCAGGGTAGTCCACACCCAGGAACTATTCATCATTATGGACTCGCGGTCATGACCAAAGATTCTCCGGACTATAATTGGAAATCTGTGTATTCCAAGGTGGATGGGTGCTTGCCTATGGGGGAATTGGATCCATCAATTAATGACAGACATAAAGGGGAGTTACGGATTGCCCGTTCCTTTGTTGATGTTTCTGAGATTGGGAAGCATAAGGTTCGTTTGTCAGGTAATTTCAATTATCTCCATTTATTTATTGGCGAGGAAGAAATTCAGATCGGAAAAGAGAATGGAATCGCAGAAATCGAGTTGCCATTCAAGTCATCCGGTAGGCATAAAATCACCTTGGTTGGCAGTGCAGAGCAAACGATTCAGGATGTTAGCCTGGAATTGCTTTCTGATAAGATGAAAGTTTCCTTTAAACAAGGATAATTCTGTAGGCTTTTTTCGGGGTTGTGTTATTGGAAATTTAGTAGACATTTTGCCTATGTTTTACCGTTCTTTTCTGTGTCTTTTGTTTCCTTTGCTTAGTGCTTTTGCTTCCAACCCAATGATCGTTGCTCATCGTGGATCTTCCCATGAAGCTCCAGAAAATACCTTGCCTGCCTTTGAGCTTGCCTGGAAGCAGGGAGCGGATGCGGTGGAGGGTGACTTTCTGCTGACCGAGGACGGCAAAGTCGTTTGTTTTCACGATAAGGACACCAAGCGTTTGACTGGGCAAAAACTGGTGGTAGCTCAGACCTCTTTTGCCAATCTCCAAAAATTGGATGTAGGGAAATGGAAGAATGAAAAGTTCCGCGGTACCCGAATGCCCCTGATCAGCGATGTTTTTGCCACTATCCCCCAAGGGAAAAAGATCTTTGTGGAAGTTAAGTGTGGGCCGGAAATTGTTGAACCTTTGATCGAGGAGATCGAAAAAAGCGGGCTGAAAGATGATCAGGTTGTAGTGATATGTTTTAACCAAGAGGTTATTAAACAATTCAAAATGATGAGACCCCTGCACAAGGCGTATTGGTTGTGCCGTATTAAAAAGAAAGAAGGGGAGTGGACGCCCTCCATTAACAAAATACTTTCTACCTTAAAAGATTGTCAGGCCGATGGCCTGGATTCTTATTTTGCCATACCAGAAGATTATACCAAAGCAGTTCTGGATTCAGGTTATGAATGGCATGCTTGGACGGTGAACGATCCCCAAGTGGCAAAAGAGTTAGTAAGACGGAGTATTTCTTCTATCACTACTGATCGGCCAATGGAGATCCGCAAGGCATTGTGATTGATCAATAAACTCAAATGATAGCATTAACTGATTTAATAATAATAAACCTATGAATTCTAAAACCAACAAACTCTCAAAAGTACTATTTATCCTTTCCTTAATCTGCATTTCTTCCGAGCTATTTGCCAGTCCTTCTTCTGGTGAGATTAATCTTCTCACTTCTGAAAATTTACAACTTAATGACAAGTGGGTATTAAAGGACGGCGAATTATTTCCTTCAAAAAAACCGGGCGGTATTCTGTGGAGCAAGGAAAAGTTTGGCGATTTTAAGATCAGCCTTGAGTACAAAACCTCCACAAAAGCAAACAGCGGGCTCTTCTTTCGCACTGATCCACGCAACCCAGTTCAGGGCGGTTTCGAGATTCAGATTGCATCCGATGGACTCTATGGAGGAAAGCACATCGTTGGCTCTCTTTACGATGCCAAACGTGCCGCGGTCGAAGCAGGCAAGCCAGATGGTGAATGGAATACCATGACTCTCACTTGCAAGGGCTCTATGATTAAAGCCACCGTCAATGGACAGACCACCGTGGATGTGAATATTGATGACTGGACCGAGGGAAACAAAAACCCGGACGGTTCTAAAAATAAGTTTAAGACTCCGTTAAAAGACCTTCCCCGAGTGGGTCATTTTGGACTGCAGTACCACGGCCAACAGGTATGGTTCCGCAATGTGATTGTTAAGCGTTTGTAATTTTTTTTAGGCAATATCTTCGTGAAACTCCTCTTCTGCCTACTTGGGCTATTGCCTTCACTTGCTTGGGCGATTGAGCCTACGAGCCGGGAGCCCGATGCTCATTGGGCTTACAAAACCGTGGATGGTAAAGATTTCCTTATGGATGTCTTCCTACCTGCTGGTTACCAAGATGCTGAGATATCCTATCCAGTCGTGGTTATATTTCATGGAGGGAGCTGGACGGGTGGGGAAACCAAGTGGCACTGGCCCGATGGTAATTTCTGGGCAAAGCGGGGAATGATCGCAGTATCGGTGGATTATCGGTTGCGGCACCGCGATCAGGTGGAGGTACCTTTAGAGTGTGTAAAGGATGCGAAATCTGCCATCCGTTACCTACGGGCCAATGCCAAAAAGTTAAAGATCGACCCAAGCCGTGTGGTGGCGAAGGGAGACTCCGCTGGCGGCCAGTTAGCCGCCGCCACTGCCACTCTAACCGATTCCAAGACCAATGATGACTGCTATGATCTATCGATTTCCTGTGTTCCGCAGGCAGTGATTCTTACCTGTCCCTGGTTCAAGACATCGCCGGATATGTGCCCGCCCAAACATTTGCGTGTAGGCTTGCCACCATTCCTTACCTTTGCAGGGGGGGCAGACCATGCCATCCCTGTTTCGGAAATGGAGGAGTTTCATCAGGCGTTAAAGGCCAAGAGCATCCCGTCCGAACTCTACATCGGAAACAAAGGAAAGCATGGGTTCTGTAATGGGAGAAACCCTTACAATCACTTTTTTTACTGGTCGATCAGTCTTGCGGATCAGTTTCTGGTGAAGCATGGCATCCTGGAGGGAGTATCCAATATGACCATTCCCAAAGAGGTTAAACAACTGACAGAAAACGACTTTCAGGTTTACCAGTAAGCTTCTGCTTGTCCCCAATATTCTCACAGGACTCCTCGTGGACTTATTTAGAGGGTTTAAGACTTGTTCACATTGGTACTAATTTGATTGTCTTTATAGGCTGAAAAAACACAAATAGTCTATTTTACCCACTCTGGGTGAATCAATTTTGTATAACTCAAACAGAAAAGGAATCAGATGGCAGAACCAAAAGGACTTAGTAAACCCGTAAAACTTAAAAGTGATTTAGCTTCCTTCTTAGGAGCAACCGAGCTTCCACGGACCGAAATTACCCAAAAGCTTTGGGACTACATCAAGTCCAATAAGCTGCAAACCAGGACCGAAAACGGAAGTCCTGAAAATGCAGGTAAGTTCATCGTAGCAGACGCCAAGTTGTTGACCATTTTCAAGAACACTCATACCACCAGCAAAACCGGTAAAGTTACTGATCTAACCAATTTAAAAGAAGGTGAAACCATCAACATGATGCAAATGGCATCCGTTGTTGGTGCTAACATCGAGTAAGCACCCTATTTCATCTTCCGGGTTATTCCGGAAATTTAGAAACGCACTTACCTTCGGGTGGGTGCGTTTTTGTTTACTCGGGTGTTGAAAGGAAAAAAGAAAGGCTTCTTGTGGGTTTTCCCTCGTCTCCTGATGAGACAGAAAGTAATCCTAAAACATGTCACAGAACGCTAAAAGGTATATGAGAGAAATTGCTTTATTGAGTCTCCTTCTCCTAGGTTCTTCATGCTTTGCCAAAATTGAGGGCAAGCAGTCTAACTGGAAAGGATACAGCAAAACCGAATTTCAGGTGGATGGAAATGCCGCTTTTGTGGTGGAGCCTAAAAATCCAGCCGTGGGCACCCCATGGGTCTGGAGGGCACGGTTTCCTACTTATCATTCAGAGATTGATGAGATGTTGCTCAAAGATGGTTATCATATCGCCCATATTAATGCCGGGTCCAGACTTGGCAGTATTCATGCCCTAAAAATTTGGGAGCAATTTTATGATCTTCTCACCCAAAAGCATGGATTTAATAAAAAGGTGGTGCTGGAGGGGGTCAGTCGGGGCGGTCTCTATGTCTACCGATGGGCCAAGAATCATCCCAAAACCGTGGCTTGTATTTACAATGATACCCCGGTTTGTGATTTCAAGAGCTGGCCGGGTGGCAAAGGGCAGGGCAAGGGTGCCCAGGGAGAATGGAAACGTTTACTCAAGGAGTATGGATTTAAGGACGAAGTGGAAGCCATGGCCTATCAGGACAACCCTATCGATAATTTGCAACCAATTGTGGATGCTCGGATTCCTATCATGCACATCGTTACCGAGGACGATGCCATCGTCCCTCCCAAGGAAAATACTTATGTACTCAAGGAGCGTCTGGAAAAGCTCGGACTTCCCTTCTTTTATGTCATTTCGATTGAAAAAGGAGACCGGGCAAACGGACACCACTTCGATGTTAAATACCCCCACGTTGGCTACCACTTTATTCGAAAATACAGCGATTTTACGAACCCCTATCCGATTTACCTACGCTCCGGGCTCAAAAATTCACAGCATGTGTTTAAGCACAAAAAAAAGGGCAGGGTTGGTTTTCTTGGTGGATCAATTACCGAGGCGGCGGGCTGGCGTAACCATGCATCCGATTCCCTCAAAAAACGCTTTCCCGATACTGAATTTGAATTTGTCTATGCAGGCATAGGGTCAACTGATTCCACCTATGGTGCTTACCGTTTGCACCGCGATATCTTATCCAAAGGTAAGATCGATCTGCTCTTCATCGAATCTGCGGTCAATGAATTGCACAACTCCCGGACTAGGGATGATATTACGAAAGCAGTCGAAGGAATCATTCTGCAGGCACGCCGGCACAACCCAAATATCGATATCATTGCCCAGTATCTTTACGATATGCCCTATGTTGAGTCCTATCGCATAGGAATTACTCCTTGGCAGATCGCAGCCCTCGACCGCATTTCTTTGCAGTATGGGATCAATGCGATCGATCAGGCTAGACAGGTGACCCACTGGTTTGATAGCGGGGAAATTTCGCAGAATGAGTTTGGTGGCTGTCACCCTAAGCCAGTTGGGCATAAGGCCTATGGAGATATGATTGACCGTTTGTTCGATGCGGCATGGACAGGCCCAATCCTATCTTCGACCACTCCACATCATGGTGCCCGAAGATACGACAAAAACTCCTATGAGTTTGCACATTTTCTGTCCATTGATTCCGCCAGCATAAAAAGTGGGTGGAAGAAAGTGGAAAACTGGCAGGGCACAGGTAAGGGCAGGGTTCGTAAGCATGATAAAGGCTTGGATTACCTCGAAGCAACCGAGCCGGGTGCAGAACTAACTGTGGAATTTTCGGGCACTGCCATCGGTTTGCCCATGGTTGCCGGGCCGGATGTGGGCATCATCGAATGGCGTGTGGATGATGGGGCATGGAAATCTCTCGATCAATTCACCAAGTGGAGCCGCGGTCTTCATATTCCTTGGATTTATATGTTGGAGAAAGAACTTAGTCCTGGTAGGCACCAACTCACATTGCGAACAACCAATCGGAAGAATGAACAATCAATTGGACACGCCTGCCGCTTTTCCGCCTTTGCGGTGAATGGAAATCCTCAATAGCAAATCAACAAAATGAAATCCTTTTTGATTATCTTTCTTTTCTCTCTTTCCATCCTTCAAATTGCTCACGCGAAGCGTGGGATTGAGGAGGCTCTTTTTACCTGGACCGATTCTCCCTCTACCACCCTTAATGTAATCTGGTTGGTGGAGGAGGATGACCCCACCCGGTTTGCTTGGGGGAAGGAGGGCGAAACGGTTGACCGCCAAGCCAAGGTTTACCGACAGTCCTTTTATGAAAAAGCCATCTCCTTTTGGGGGATCGCATCGGATGTAAAAAATGCCCGCTTTTCCTTGCCTTCGCTCAAGAGTGCCAATGTAGAAGCCTGTCATGTTCAATTAACCGGCCTTATTCCAGATACGGTTTATTGTGTAAAACTTGGGAAAAAAGAATTTAAGGCACGTACCTTACCGTCAAAACGACCCAATCGAATATCCTTTGTTACCGGGGGAGATATGATGCACAAGCCCAAGTATCATGCAGATGGGGTTAAGGCGATGGCTTCGCGTTCTCCCGACTTTGCCTTACTGGGGGGAGATCTTGCTTATGCCAACGGTCAGGACTGGAAGCGCTGGCTCGACTGGATCGAGGAGTATGCGGATCATGCACGAACGAAGGATGGGTTATCCATTCCCTTTGTGGTCGCGATTGGTAACCATGAGGTGATCGGTGGATATGGGCAGACTCCCAAGGAAGCACCCCTGTTTTTCAACCTCTTCCCATTTCCTGAGGAAAATTCAGCCACCTATGCGATTAATCTGTTTGATGACTTATCCGTGGTGGTGCTCAATTCCAATCATACCCAGTCGGTGGAATCACAGACCGAATTTTTGGAGAGTGCCTTGTGGCAGAGAAAGGATAATAAACATCTCTTTGCTCTCTACCACTTCCCTGCTTATGGAATCGTCAAAGGTGGGCTCGGGCACTCGGTAAGTCAAAGTATAAGAAAGCACTGGACTCCTATTTTCGACAAGTATGGTCTAGATGCTGCTTTTGAGAACGACCATCACATTTACAAACGCTCCAACCTGATCAAGGGTGGCAAAGTGGATCCGTCTGGCACGCTTTACATCGGTGATGGAGCCTGGGGGGTACAAACCCGTTCTTTTCCTGAAAAAGATAGATGGTATGTGGCCAATGCCTCACCCACCCGCCATGTAATCGAGGTGGTGATTGAGGACGATGTCCGTACTTACCGAGCGATCAACCACCAACAAAAAGTATTTGATGAATTTGTGGACCGTAGGGATGCGAAGTAATACCTGATTACTTTTTGGGCTTCAATGGGGTGAGCTCTACATGTAATGGATTAGGTTTATGTGAGTAATTTGCACCGGAGTTGTAATCAACTACATCATTCACGACCGGCAGGGTAAGAAAATTCGCAGCCGTACCTAATCCAAGGGATGCACCTTCAATTGAAGAGATCAGTTTTGTTTCGACTGTTTCATAACCGTCCTTAGTAATGGTAACGAAAATAGTTCCTTTTCGAGCAACTTCAAAAGTTGAAGGGGATCTAGCACTCTGACCAGTTGAAAGTTTTATCATTGCACCACTAGGAGATGTTGTAATCTCTATTGTCTCGCTACTCCCCCTAACGATTGTGGCACATCCAGCTATAAATCCAGTGATGGCAAAAATTGAACAAACTACTATAATAAATTTCTTATTCATCTACATCTTCGTTAAGGTTCAGCTTTGCTTTGTCAAAGTAAAATTGATTTTTATCAGATTTACATATGGTCCTTAAAAATTTAGAATAATGTCCATGTGGAAAGTAGCTCTGTATGTCTCGTGTAGTTTGGGATTACTACCATCCTTGCAAGGTAAATTCATAACGGAAACTTGTTCTTTTGGTTCTAATCTTATCTCCCTCAACCCGAAGTGCCTAGTTTTTTCTCCCTCAGAAAAATCAAAAAAACAGGTTCCTCTACTTCTTTATCTGCACGGTGCTGGTGGTGGTCGTGCTCCTTTAGAAAGGTTGGGAATGCAGGCAAATGCCTTGCTTCATGGTATTAGATCATTCAAAAAGGGTCCGTGTTATGTGGTTGTTCCTCAATGTTTTCAAAAAACAAAATCTGGTGAAAAGTCCACTTGGGAGCCTACCGATCTAAATTTTTTGCTGGACGAATTACTAAAAAAATTTCCCATTGATCCAAAACGGGTTTATCTGACGGGTAATAGTATGGGCGGTTATGGTAGTTGGGCATGGGGCGGACACAGTCCCAAAAGATTTGCGGCCATTGCTCCAGTGGTGGGCGGAATCGGCCCGGGCGGACCTAAGGATGTTACTCCAGATCTCGAAAAATGGGCCAAGAATCTGGCCCAAGTGCCCGTCTATGCATTTGCCGGAGGAAAGGACCGTGTGGTACCGGCGGAACGCTCCGAACGGATGGTGGCAGAAATTCGTAAGGCAGGTGGAAAACTTGCCAGAATTAAGATCTATCCGGAAGGTGGTCACAATGTTCGCCAGCAAGTTTTCAATAGCGAGGAATTCTACGACTGGATGTTCAGACAGTCCCAATGAGAAAGAATTTTTTACTCTACACTTTTATGATCACAGGCATCGCTGCCTTGGCCTGTATCTTACCGATTTTCTATCTGGAAAGCCTGGGGAAGCCACAAAGTCCTTATCATATGATTCAGTTGCTTTGCTGCTTTCTTTGTTGCTACTGCAGTGGTCATTTTATTTGGGAAACCAGAGGGAATGGAATTTCCGCAAGCAAAATACTTGCAATAGTAGCATGCATCCTAAGTGGCGGATGGGTTGGTTTTTTCATCTATGTATTGGTGCTGATGGCACAAACGGGTGCATAGGGAAAATCTTGAGATCTTGATCCGGTAAAAAAAGAATAGGAGCTAGTGTTTAGGATTTGTGCATTCTAGGACCGTGTATTCTCAAGACTTTTTTCATAATACAAAGTCCCTAAATCAGCCTATTCCTTGCAGTTGCTGTCAGCGACCGTCGCCGGTGTAAAGAATCTTTCCGTCCTTTGGTGCCTGTGGCCAGGGTGTCGTTCCTGGTTCCCAATGATGAGGCTGTTTCGACCGTACTTCTTTCATATATTCCTTTAACCAAACAGGCGTGTTGGCGTCTTCCGTTTTTCCATAGACCCAAGGAAGTGGAGGATCCATGAGAATGGAAAGATCGGGCATAGGGGGCCTTTCTTTACTCACATCCTGAACCCGCTTTTTTAGCCGTTCAACCATTTTCGGCAATTTCAGGGCAAGGTCGCTTCTTTCGTAAGGATCTTTAATTAAATCGTATAATTCATCTCCTACCAATTTGTAATTGTTTACTCGAATAGCAGGCGGGCGCACACTTCCAGATACTTCAAAAATTATTTCCTGGCGCGGACTTTTCCCTCCTTTGAAGAGCATGTCACACTGGTTCAGACCGTCCGGTTTTCGTTCTTGATTTACGGAGGCACCAGCAAGATGAATGAAGGTGCTGAAGAAGTCGGTTATATGCATCAAGCCATCGTTGGAAGAACCAGGTTCGATCTTACCCGGCCAACGCAGAAGACAGGGCACTCGTACCCCTCCTTCATAATTAGTATTCTTGGTCCCACGATAGGGATCGCTGTGTTCTTGTCGTAAACCACCGTTGTCGTTGCAAAAAATCACCAAGGTATTTTCAGCGAACCCATATTGATCAAGAGCACCGAGAATATTGCCTAGTGCATCATCCATACATTTGAGGGCGGCAAACCTTTTTTCGTAACGATCTGTGTATCGCGGAATTTGGTCTAAAGGTCCGTGAATCGCATTAAAGGAAACGTAATGGAAGAATGGCATATCCCTGTTTCTCTCCTTATGCTCGGCAATTAATCGTACCACCTCGGTGGCAATGAGATCGGTACTGTAGCCATGTTCTCGCACAGGTTTTTGATTCCTATGCCAATCATATACCGCATAACGGGCAGGGGCATTGTGTAGGATAAAATGACCATGATAATCGATTCCCCAACCATAATGTCCATATTGGTGATCGAACCCTTGGCCCATTGGTAAATGTTCAGGCAACCATTCCCCACAGTGCCACTTGCCGGCAAGAGCTGTAAAATAACCAGCTTCCTTCAGTGCTTCAGCAATGGTTCGTTCTTCCGTATCCAAACCTACAACCATTCGGGTTTCTTTGCCTTTGTCATTTTGCGCTACCTGCAGACCAAGTTTTGCCAGATAAGAAGGTTTTCCGTAGTCTTCTGATCTCCAATCACTCCATGTCCGAAAGGCATAGCGACCGGTAAGAAAGGCGGCTCTTGTTGGGGCACAAACTGCGTGCACATAAAACTGTTCAAGACTTGCCCCCTGATTTCGCAGACGATCGAGATTCGGTGTCCACTCGGGGTTTCCTCCATTAAACGCTGGTTCGTTCCAGCCCATATCGTCTGATAAAACAAAGATTATGTTAGGCCGTGTATTTGCCAATGAGTCGGCAGATGCCTGATAAATCAAAACAAAGAGGAGAAGAAAAATATTAGAATTAAATAAAAACATTCTCATATTACTTGCATATCCTCGCTTCGTCTTTGATGACAATTGCTTAATTACGGGGAATGAAATTTTTTAAAATACCTTTATATCCATAATTAGTCCTTTAGCTTATCGTGCATGATAAATTATTTAATGTTGCATAATTGTTGCACAATATTTCTCGCTAACATCAGTGGATTGTGAGAAGTTTTATACACAGGGCAATTGAGTCTGCGGAAGTTCGCTTCCAAAATTGACTCGAAACACAAAACAGAGGGACCTTTGGGCAAAGGGTCCCTCTTTTTGTTTACTGAATTTGCAAAACCTTATAGATCAACTCATTAGGAGATGATAATGCCGGAAAGGTAATACCTCTCTCAGTTGGCTTTAGAGGCTCGAGTTGTACAAATTGATCATCCAGAAGACTGGGTTCAAAAAAGTGGTCTGTCCGCTGTTTTAATCTTTCACATGCATAATCCCGATCAAGTTCGAGATGGATAAAGAAAAGTGGCTTTGTGTACGATCCGAGAATTTCCCGGTATGCATGCTTGAGAGCAGAGCAGGAAAGGATGGCGGGATGATCACATTCACTAAGAAGTTGGGCTAATTGGTTTAGCCAGGGGATACGGTCTTGATCGGTCAGGGGCTGTCTCGCTTTCATTTTTTCTACGCTTTGCGGGCTATGGTAATCATCACCCTCATAGAATTTTCTCTTCAAGGTTTTGGCAAGTTGTGCACCAAGGGTGGATTTTCCGCATCCGGATACTCCCATGACCACAAGGTGGCAGGATTGCAGTCTTTGAGATATAGGGATATTCTTCAATTTCTGGGATTACAATCTTAGAACACTTCCTTCGTTAGAGAAATTAAAAATTGGCGTCAATTTACTAGCCTAGACGGAGTATATAAATAGGATGGATTTTATGTATAAAACATCAGTGCTTTTACATTTGGTTCTTTTTCCAACTTTTCTTTTATTTAGTGAAGAAAAAGCAGAGATTGATTTTGCCCGCGAGGTATTGCCCATTTTATCTGACAAGTGCTATGCGTGCCACGGTCCTGATACCAAGAAAAAAGATTTGGTTAGGCTGGATCTCGAGGAATTAGCCAAAAAAGATCTAGGGGATTATCATGCGATTGATCCGGATGATTTGGAGGAAAGCGAATTGCTCTACCGTATCGTGGATGAGGATGACCCCATGCCACCTGAAGATTTTGGAAAAACGCTCTCCCAGAAAGAAAAAGATCTCATCCGGGAGTGGGTACTGTCGGGTGCCGAGTACGCAGATCATTGGTCCTTTGTCCCGCCAACCAAGACAGGGGTTGAGCCCAAAATCAATCCGGTCGATCATTTCATTGGCAAAGATATTAAAAAACAGGGCTATGATTTTGCCGAGGAGGCAGACCGTGCAACCTTGGCCCGCCGTGCATCTTTGATTCTCAACGGATTACCCCCAGAGCCTGAAGAATTGGATGCGTTTCTTAATGACAACCGCCCGGATGCTTATGATCGCTACCTCAATCGATTGTTTGCCAAGGTGGATTACGGGGAGCATGTTGCCCGGTCTTGGTTGGACGCGGTACGTTACGGCGATACTCACGGATTACACCTCGATAACCGTCGGGGAATCTATCCATACCGCGACTGGGTGGTTCGTGCTCTAAATGATAACCAACCTTTTGATGAATTTATCCGTTGGCAATTAGCGGGAGATTTACTGCCCAATCCAACGGAAGATCAAAAAATCGCCACTGGATATGTCCGTATGAATCCAACCACAGGGGAGGGTGGTGCCATTGCCACTGAGTTTCAGGCGAAGAATAATTTTGATCGGGTGGAAACCACTGGTACCGCCATGCTTGGATTATCGCTAACCTGTGCCCGTTGTCATACCCACAAGTATGATCCCATCACCCATCAGGAATATTTTGAATTTCTCGCCTTTTTCAATAACACCGCGGAAGACTCCATGGACAGAAATCAATATGTTTATGGGGATTATCTTACCGTTGCCAAAGATCCCATATCCAAAAAGAAATGGAGTGAATTTCTGGCCAAAGAAGCGGTGTTTTTAAAGGAGGTTCAGGAATCTGGAAAATACAAACAGCAAAGCGATCAGCTTGCCAAGCTTGCCGAATTATTGGTTCCAGATCTTTCCAAGCCAGGTAACAAAACGGTGGGTAGTTCAAATAAATCACCGAGGAATCAAAAAGCAGAAAGAGCGATTGATAATCGGGTGGGGACCAAGTACCTGAATAGTGATGGTAATGGTAGTGGGTTGACCATTACCACTGTTGCCGGAATTATTAACGGAATTACTCTAACCTCTGCGGATGATCATCCCGGTCGCGATCCTAAAACCTATCGATTGGAAGGTTCAAATGATGGCAAAGCATTCACTCTGATTTCGGAAGGAGATGTTCCAGTATTTACCAAGCGTAAACAGAAGAAAGAAATTCTTTTCGATAACAATCAATCCTACAGCAATTACCGTATCACTTTTCCGAAGTTATCGGATGTGTATGCCAGGGTAATGCAAATCGCCGAGATTGAGCTTTTAAAAAGAGATGTATTGCCCAAAGACGATATTCTGGCCCGAGCTCAGAAATTAAACACTGAGAGGATCAATGCAGAGAGAAATTATTTAACCACCACCTTAATCGCTCGGGATTTACCTTCTCACCGAAAAAGAGAGACCAAGATTCTTGATCGTGGAGAGTATGACAAACCCATTGGCGAGGCTTTGAATCCCGGAGTATTTTCCGTACTCGGTGG
>MDTC01052189.1_pt1 | contig 20979 bp, 20 predicted proteins | sample 811181 | NCBI WGS metagenome assembly MDTC01 (sample SAMN05326644, study PRJNA326480) | marine metagenome | isolation source: seawater | place: Pacific Ocean: North | collected 2011 | reverse complement strand
TCAAGTATATTTGAAATTTTCTTCCAATTACCCGATGATATAAAAAAATGGTTATAACCTTCTGAATTATTTGACAGAACTAAACTATTATGAATTCCAGGGCCCCACCACTGATTCCAATTTCCATAACCTAATGATAAATAATTATTTTTTAATACAAAACCTAGGTTTTTTAGATGGCTATCATTTGAACGAGCGTTCAATGGAACATCGTTTAAAACAGAAAAAGCCTCTTCTTTAACAGGCAAAGAGTACTCATACTCATTACTATTAAATATTTGAGGTTCAATTGAGAGAATCAAGTTTTTGTGACTTAAAAAGAATAGAAAAGATTTATATGAACCAGAACCCTTGGGAAAGTAAAGACCATTCTTATTTTGAAAATTAGGAAGATTTGTATTGATGTAGTAATGTTGATTTAAAATCAAGTTAAAATCAGATTTTTCAAATGATTTAACGTTTTTATAAAGCGCCATTTCTGCTTGAATTCTTTTTATAAACGAAAAATTTATTTTCTCTTGAGCATATAACTTATTTAATTGAATAATGAAAAATAAAATTATTAGTGCTGTTTTTTTCATTTCATACAAGTATTGAGGATATTTTATTTAAAAGTTAAGTTATAACTTAAACTCAAGCCTATGACATTGCTTATAAAAGATTTATCAATCTTATTAAAATTAAAGTTTTTTATACTCTCGTGTTCGATAATTAGACCATAATTGAATCTTCCATAATGATAAACACATCTTAAGGACAGCTCTCTTTTTATTTCAGGAAATTCATTGGTTGTAATTCCATGACGTTCATAATTATAACTTAGCAATGAGGAATAACTTCTAGAAACAAAACCAAACATTAAAATTTTATCATCTGAGTCAGATCCTGAGTGTGCTGCCCATCTTCTACCATTAAAGGTAGAAAAAAGGTAATTATTTCTATTATAAAAATTTTCACTTAAAATATTTCCTCTAAAGAAAGCCGGATTAAGAGTGTGTGTGCTGTTTTTTGTGCTCATTGCTTCAGCGCCAAAAAATAATTTTAAATCATTAATGGATGAGTATTTTTTAAAACCAATTATATAGCCACTTGCATGATCCCAATGCGATTTTAAATCAGTAAAATTTGCTCTACTATCATCCGTTCCAAATTCTAAATACAAATGCAAATGGTCTAATGGAAAATAAAAATTAACGAATCCAACTAATAGTTGATCCCATGGATCCCAATAATCAGGTTCTCCTGGAATAGAGTACTTATTTTTATTATTTCCAAATAAGGGCTCAAAAGACAAATTTAGCGCCTTTTCAATATTCCATTCTATTGATGGATCAGCACCAGAGAGGTGTACTCTATTAAAGCCAATAGTTATAGTAGGATTACTGTAATAAGTCAATGCAGCTGATAGGCTGTTGTGAAAAAAAGGGCCTTTCTCACTTTCTCTTTCTGAAATAAAGTATTTAAAGTTAATGCCATATTTTGAAAATTTGATTTCATCAAAACTACTAATAAAATAATGATTAAATCCTTCGGCATTATTAGACATTGATAGCGACGAATGAAATCCAGGCCCAATCCACATTTCTTGATTTGAAAATCCAGCACTAATATTGTAAAAACGAACTCCCAGAGAAGAATTAATTATTTCGTATTTTTTTAGATTATTAATTACAAAACCTTTTTCATTCAAAAAGCTATGTGTATTTATTTTTTTATTTAAATAATATTGTGAATCTAATCTTTTATTTTTTACTGTAGGTTGAAATTGAAAAAATAAAAATTTATTGATATATGATATTGATAATCCTGTATAATTACTAAAATATTTGTTAGCAATTATATGACCATTATTTTCAGAGTTTGGATGCCCAGAATTATAAAATGAAGTAGATGTAAATGATGATAAAAATCCTGTCTTTTTGCTGGAAAGAAAACCTGACCGTATAAATGAAGATGATTTAAAATTAGCTTCAAGTTGATCAAGGTTTATAATGTGGTAAATAGGATTAGCATTTTGCTGAAAAATAGATTGGCCGGCATTAAGGTTTTGTAAATTGTAAATGAAATAAAAAGAAAAAAATATATACTTGATACTTGTTCTATTGTCGCGAAGAAACAATTTCATTTGAACCAGGTGGTGGAAAAGGGGTAAGAGGTTTTTCTCTTTTTGAAACTAATAAAGTTTTTTCATCGCAATTATATTTCAACAATAATTTGTTTACAAGAGCAAGTGATTTCTTTTTTGACAAAATAGCAATTGCTGTAAATAAAATTAATCTAATATCTAAAAGTAAATTTCTTTTATTTATATAAAATAAGCCCAACCTACTTTTCCAAGGTCTTATCAGCTGATTGTAATCTAAATCTGGGTCAACTGAGTCTTTTAATATTTCACCTTCATCTGAAAAAATAATTGAAGCGAAATCTGTTATTCCCGGGCGCAAAGTCAACAATGCTTTTTCTTCATCAGTATATAAATCGGTTTCTCTTTTTACATTTGGTCGAGGACCAACAAAACTCATATCGCCCTTAAATATATTTATAAAATTAGGTAGCTCATCGATTTTATATTTTCTAATTAATTGACCTAAAGGTGTTATTCTTTCATCGTTATCAGAGGTAGAGTCAACGCCACTTTTATCTGCATTTATAACCATCGAACGAAACTTAATCATTTTGAAAAGCTTCTCTTTTTTTCCAACCCTTTCAGCTATGTAAAAGGGTGATTTTTTATCTTGATTCCAAATAAGAAAAGAAAAAATAATTATGATAGGTGAAAAAATAATTATAAGAACAGATGAAAAAAATATATCAAATAACCTTTTAAGCATATATCAATTATAAAATTGAATAATTTTATTACATATATATTCAACATCACTATTGCTTATAAATACATTCATAGGGATCATTATACATTTTTTAAAAAATTCTTCAGTTTTAGGCAAGTGTTGATTAAATCCTAAATTTTTAAATTGATGAACACCTTTACCACCCCATTGAACTAATGTGCCAATACCATTTTGTGATAAAAATTCTTTGAGATTGTCTCTATTTTCTGCTTCAAATTCATAGTTTTGAAAAACGTCAAAATGATCTGGGTTGCTATTTGGAGCAGGTGGTAATTTTATTTGCTCAACGGATTGAAGTTGATCTTGATACATTTGAGCAATTTCTCTTCTCCTCAAAATGACTTTGTCATAAGATTTAAATTTATCTAATAATATTGCTGCCTGAATATTGTCAATCCTTGAATTTCTTCCCCATCTTTTAACTTCGCCATCTACATCACGACCATGGTCATGAATTTGGTATATTTTATGAAATAATTCTTCATCTTGAGTTAAAACCCCGCCAGCATCTCCAAGACAGCCCAACACTTTTGCTGGAAAAAAACTGATACAAGAGGCAAGTCCGAATGTGCCTGCATGTCTGTCTTTGAATTTAGACCCTAAAGCCTGCGCAGCATCTTCAATAATAAATAGCTTATTTTTTAATGCAATTTCATTAATTTTCTCCATGTTGCAGGTTCTACCATTTAACTGCGTTGGCATTATACCAACTGTATTTTCTGAAATTGCATCTTCAATTGCTTCAGGACAAATTAAATTATCATCTCCAATATCTACAGGAACAGGGGTCCCGCCAGAGACCTTAATTGCTGAAGCAGTTGCAAGCATGGTATGTGATGATATAATAATTTCATCGTTAGGATTTATACCAATCGCTTCAAGATATATCTCCATAGCATCTGTAGCATTTCCAACCCCTACTGAATATTTTGAAGCTGTATAATCAGCTAACTTTTTTTCAAAATCTAAAACTGCTTGTTGTAAAATAAAGCCTCCAGTAGAAGATACCTCATCAATTATTTTGAGTAAATTTTCTTTATCATCGGACCATAGTCTTGGGTATTCAAAAAAAGGTACATTTCTCATTGCAGTCATTGTTATCCTTATTTATTTATAATATTCTTAGATTTTTCTACAATTTCATAAACTGAAGTATAGTAGGTTTCTTCAAGCACCTTTGAAGTGGGGGCTGGGGCATCTGGTAACGCCATTCTTTTTGGAGGACTTAATAAAGTATTTAGCGGTATGTGCTCTATTGTCTTAGAAAAAACCTCAGCTGAGAATCCTGAAGACAACCAGCCCGAGTCTACAACTAAAAAACGTTTAGTTTTGACTACAGATTGAACAATCAAATCAATATCAAAAGGATTTAATACACGAATATCAATAACTTCTACACTATAGTTTTCCAAATTAAGCTCTCTTGCTGCTTCTCTTGCAAGAAATGATGCATGTCCAGAAGCGATAATTGTGATGTCGTCACCTTTTTGTGTTATGAGAGGCTGAACTGATTTTAAATCAAGCTCTTCAACGGGCGGTAAATAATCCTCTTGTTCATAGAGCCATCGATCATCAATGTAAACGACTGGATCGGGACAAAGTACTGAAGAAATCATTAGATCCCTTGCATCTGCAACACTTGATGGCATAACTACTCTTAAGCCAGGAACGTGTGCAAACCATGCGTGTAATGCTTGAGAATGCTGAGCCCCTTGTTCACCGCCCCTATTAATTATTCCACGTATAGTAACAGCGGGACTAGCTTGCCCCCCAAGCATATGTGACCATTTGGCAGCTTGATTTACAACTGCATCCATAGCATAAAGCATAAAATCCATTCTGGGTTGTACAACAATAGGCCTCATTCCAGCTAGTGAGGCACCAACTGCGGCGCCCGTACAAGCCGATTCAGAAACCGGTGTATCAATTATTCTTTCCTCGCCATATTTTTTGTCAAGATCGGTCATAGAATTACCAACATACCAAGGACTCCAAAGCCCTTGACCAATGACAAAAACTTCTGGATAATTATCTAGCAAATATTCAAATGCAGCTAAAATAGCTGTTCCATAATTGTATTTTGTTTTGTTACTTCCTTCCAAAACTATTCCTCATGGTGATAGACATATTTTAAAGTTGAGCTTTGATCTGGATATGGATCATTGAGGGCTTTTTCCCAAGCTATATTTACTTCTTCATCTAGTTTTTTATTTAACTCAGCTTCAAGATCTTTAGTCCAAACCCCCTTTGAAATCATAGCATTTGACAATCTAGACATTGGGTCTCTTAGTTTCCAATTCTCAACATCTTTTGTTGATCTTTTAACTCCTACATCAACGTCATCTCTCCAATCGACATGACCATACCATCTGTAAGTAATTAATTCTATAAGTCTCGGCCCTTCTCCACATCGAATATCATTTATTAATTCTTTGCTTGAATTTGCGATAGCAACTACATCATTACCATCGACAAGTTTGTAGGGAATATCATTAGCAATTGCAAACCTAGATACCATATCGCTAGGTTGTCTAAGAGAAATATGCATATGACTAGCAAAAAGGTTATTTTCAATTACAAATAACATTGGCGCATTCAGTACTTTTGCCAAATTAAGGGATTCATGAAAAAGCCCTTCTTCAGCAGCGCCATCACCAATATAAGCGCAACCAATATCAGTAGTTTTTTTCATCTTAGCAGCTAAAGCAGCGCCAACAGCTAAAGGAACTGTTCCGGTTACTATAGGAACAGATCCATAAAAACCATTTGGTTGATCCCAAAGGTGCATTGAGCCGCCCATTCCTCTTGAAAAGCCAGTTACCTTACCTAAGATTTCTGCAAATAGTTTATGAAAGTCAGGATTAAGCGCAAGGATATGAGAATGTGATCTATGCGCCCCAAAAATACGATCAGTTTTTCGAAGATTTTTTGAAATACCTGCTGCAATAGCCTCTTGACCTACACCTAAGTGAACAGGTCCACCAATAAAGCCATTTTTTCTTCCAAAGGCTAATTTTTGCTCAGCTTTTCTTATGATTAGCATGGACTTGAACATCTCAATTAATGATGTTTCGTCTTGACCTTCGAGATTCAAGGGAGAATGAAGCTTTAAAGGGTTTGATAAATCTTTTAATTCATTTTTCATTGTTATTTTTTAGCTCTGCGACTAATACAAATTTAAAGGCGCTGCACTTTATTTTAAAAATTTTGTCAATAAAATTAGAAATTTTTTTAGCAATTTTATCGTTTGAGAGTTTTGAAATTAAGGGCATTAAATAACTTATGCTACCATAAAACCTTAGCTCTCTAATGTGGAAATGTTTTTTTAATTTTTTAATTCTTTTAACAGTAGGCATGTTTTCTAATGTCATTTTTGAACGTTCGGATTTTCTATAATGAAAATAGCGATTTATTCTATAAATAGGATTATTATTTAATGAATCAACACAAATAAATTTTCCCCTAGGAACTAATACTCTTCTAATTTCCGAATCAACTAAAACTTCTTTTCCATAGCTCAAGCTACCAGCGCAAATAACAACTGAAAACGTATTATCGCTAAATGGTAAATTTTCTATATCAGCAACTACAGTTTGTAAATTGCTTGCCTTGCTAAATCTTTGCTCAAGAACTTCTAGGGATTTCTTAGATATATCTGAAGCTATTACATTTGAACCGGTTTTTAACAAAGAATGGGTATGCAACCCAACACCTGACCCAATCTCAAGAATATTATCACTGCTTTTAATTAATTGATGAATACTTTTTTCATAAAATAGATAGGGGGGTCTTAAGTATTCCGGCATACTTTCTGATCCATTTAAAAAATCATTGCTTTTGTTCTGTAATAATTTTTTAGCTCGTTTTTCAAAACGATTGAATTCAATCTTTTTGTCAGAATTTAACATTTTTTAGATCTATTCTATATTTACCATATCCACTCCATGGCTCTTTTATTCTTTGTACTGGAGAGAAACCAAAAAGTATTTTAATTATACCAACTATAACGCCCAAACCGTGGATGAAGTGATACAAGAAAAAGCTTCCAGGCATTGTAATTAAGTATGAAATTCGATTATATCTCTTTGCCTGCTGAATTGAAGACAATATCGATAGAAAAAAATAAAATAACATCACAGATAAAAAGATATTATTAATTATAATAAAATAATTAGAGAGAAATAAACCTCCAATTACTCCAGTTGAAAATACACCTGTTATAGCATGGCGATACGCAAATGTATACTTTGAAAGATGCCACATATATGCATTGTAGGGTGCTTCTAAGAAAAACTGTTTTTTTAAAAAAGAAAAGATTGAGGGTTGATTAAAATAAATTGCAGAAATTTTTGGATTTAACCATATACTGCCCCCGCATTCTATTATTCTTCTATTAAATTCATAATCTTGCGCCCTTATTAATCTCTCATCAAAAAATCCAATTTTATCAAAAATTGATTTCTTAAAAAAGCCAAATGGTACAGTATCTGATTCAGATTCAATTGCTCCAGTTCTAAAACCTGAGTCTCCAACTCCAAACTTGTGTGTAGTTAGTGCTTGAACTAGGCCAGCTGAATAGCTATTTCCCCCAGGTTTAGTTGTAATTATGCCACCAATGTTGTCTGCATTATTTCTTTTTGAAGTTTCAATTAAATCATAAAGGTAATTTTTAGGGTAAATACAATGTGCATCTAATCTTAAAACTCTAGATCCGCTTACCTTATCTATTGCAAGGTTCAATCCATGTGCTTGAGTTAACTTTTCATTATTAATAATTTTAATGTTTATTTGCTCATTATCAAAAATATAGTTTTTTATTAGCTCAAGGGTCATATCCTCAGAACGTCCGTCAACGATTAAAACTTCATAATTGAAATCTTTAGGTAATCTGAAAGAACTAATGCTTTTTAGACAATTGATTATGTATTTCTCTTCGTTTCTTACAGGAAGAACTATAGATATTAAATTGGTTTCTATTTTCAATTGATTTTAACTCCATGTATTTTCAAAAAATTGTAATACAGTATCTCTAAATCAAACACCCTGCTCTGATTTATTGCACCCTGGCATAGCTTTAAATATAATTGATTGTTTTGATGTATTTCTTTGATAGCTTTAAAAAGCTGATGATCGTCATCTGGTTCAATAAATAAGGCACAATCCTCGTTGATAATATCAGCAATTTCTAGCCAATTTGTAGAAATTATCGGCATACCCACATTTAAAGCTTCTAATATTATTCCGGGATAACCCTCGCCTGGATAAAAAGTTGGAAATAGCATTAGATCATATTTCAAAAGAGTTTCATAAATATTTTTAGGCTCGATTAAGCCTTTATATTGAACATTATCATAATCATTAAAAATTTCGATGCTTAAAGCACCTTGAAAAGGGCCATAAAAATCAATTGAAATGTCATTAGATATTTTAGTTGAAGCATTCAATATAGTAAAAACCCCCTTCTCTTCAATAATTCTTCCAACGTAAACTAGCCTTTTACAACTCTTGCTACTTATTTTTGTCATTGAATCTGGTCTTACAGTTGGGAACCATTCAGCCTCTATATTATCGAATTTAGCTTCTTTAAATAATTTTTTTGTTTGAGCAAAATACATAAATGCGTTTCTTACTGTAAAATAAGAAATTTTATTCTTTATCCTGTTTTTATCTTTATATCCATATCCACCGAAAATTCTTATCGTGTATTCTTTTTTTAATACTTTTGTTATGACATAAATAAATGGGCCTAATATTGGAACAGCAGAATGATTTAAATGAAGTGAGATTATTTTTGACTTTTTTGAGTAGCGAACAAAGTTAAATATTAGCTTAATGAACATAATTACAGCATAAATTATATTTCTACTTCTAATCCCACCAGTCTCCAAATGATAAAATTTTACTTTTTTTTCTTTTAAAAATTTAAGCAGGTGCCTTAAAGAGACGCTTGTTCCTCCATAATCTCCTGAAATTGTTCCCACTATTAAAATATCAATCATAATTTATTAGTAAATCTTGTTTTATATGATGAAATCAAAAAACCAAGGCTTAATCCAACAAGAGAAAAATAGAGAAATGTAATTCTTGGCTGATCAATAAAATTGTTAGCTAGTGTCCCAACTATTAAACCAAAAGACCAAATATGAAAAGCGTAAAATAATTTTTTATAATTATCTAATTTTAGATTTTTTGAAACTATCAAAGACTTAAAGCTTAACAAATAAACACCTGATAAAATTGATATGTACATAAAAAGTCCAATTATGCCATATCTATAAAGATAAATAGCATAGCCAAATTCAATATCATCGTAAATACCTTTTCCAATTCCAAGCCCAAAAAGCCAATTTAACAAATTTGCGCTTTCATATCTTTCAAGAACCCATAACAAATCATAAAGTCTATTGCCAGTCTGAAATGATTTTCTTATTACTCTTTCAAAATCAAAAGCTCTATCCATATATATAAAGTTTTCAACCCACAACTTATAAATGTCTTCGTAGAAATATATTCCAATAAAAATAGCAACAATCATACCTAAAAAGAATTTAGAAATTATTTTTAGGTTTCGATTTATTATTAACGATAAAGTGCTGCCATAAAAAAAACAGGAAATAAATATAAATAAAGCTGTTTTACTTTGACTTAAAAGCATAGACAATAAACAGAACATAAAAAATGTAAAAAAGTAAATGTTCTTTTTTCCTAAGAAAATTTGAAATGAAAGTACGGTTAAAAAAACCATCACCACTCCGAAATCATAAGGGTTTCCAAAAGTACCGGTAGACCTATAACCAAGTGCATTTGGGGTTTTTGTATAAAACATAAAAAGGTTTTGAAAAATTGGTATTCTTAATGGGTGCATGAAGGCTAAAAATGCTTCTATAGAAATAATTATAATCAATGGTAATAAAAAATTTTTATATAAAAGACGTTCGTCCTTTGCAATAATCATACTACTCATCACAATTAAAGAATAATATATAGGCCTATGGAGTTCAAAAATGTCTCGCATAACTAAGTTATTCAGACCTGCTATGAGCGAGAATGAAACTAGAAATGAGAAAGTTAGAAATAGAAAAAATATTATTTTTATAGTTGAATAATGGAATTCATTAGCAACATCTATTTTTGATGAAAATTTAAAGAAAAAAAATAGAAGTGCGAGTATCAAAATAATTCTAAATAATACAGCCCCAGCTGAAAATCCGAACAAGCCATCAAAAGAATCAAATGTTGGAAATAAGAAACAAAAGAAAATTAGATATTTTAAACGTTCAAAATGTATTAAAGTATTTTCCATTAAAGAATTTCTTCAAATAATTTCATATACTTTTTTAAAAAAATTTGATTGGAAAAATTTTTCTTCAAAATCTGATAGCTTGCGTTTCCCATACTCCTCTTTTTACTGCTGTCTTCTATTATGAATTTTTCTAAAACCCTAGATAGATCTTTTACATTAAATGGGTCAAATAAATATCCATTATCATTATCATTTACAAGAAGATTAAAATCTGAAACTCTGCTCATTAGAATTGGTAGTTTACACGCCATACCCTCAAGTATAACATTAGGGAGCCCTTCAAAAATTGACGGCAATAGTAATGCATCAGATTTATTATAGATATTAACCATTTGAGATGATTTTTCATTAAGGTTGATTATATCAGACAAACCGTTTTCAACTATAATTTTTTTGGCGTCTTCATATACATGAAAAATGCCTTTTTTATTTTTAGTTAAATCACCGTACCATTCAATTTTATAATTAAACTTTCTAAATGTGTCTTTAGAAAGGATAACTGATTCAATTAGACGAAAGATATTTTTTTGTTGAGAGTATTTTGCAATTATTGTTATCTGATTATTTTTATAAGAATTATCCTTGTAATAAAATCTGCTGAAATCTAGACCATTATGAATAATCCGATATTTATTTTTTGGTAGTCCAGTTTTACCTCTTAACTCTTCAAATGAAGCATTTGAATTCAAAACAACTCTATCACTTAAATGATGAAAAAGTCCCTTTACATAAAATCGTGGGAAGTTTTGATTTCTCTCAGATACAATAAGCTTCCATTTGTTTTTTGTTAAATTTGATATTTCGGATATCATATTTGGAGTTGAAAGATAAGAAATAACAATATCATAACTGCTTTTTTTAAGAAATTTTCTAATCTTAAAGAATTTTTTTATTTTTGAGAATTCATTAAATGTATGAATATAAATACCAAGGCCTTCAACATCCTTTTTTAAAAATTCATCTTTATTGTAAGTTAAAAATTCTACGTGTACATTCTGATTTACGAGCAATTTAGCAAGCAAAATAAGCTGTCTCTGTGCACCACCAGCATTTAGACAATCTATAAATAAAAGAACTCTTAAATTTTTATCAAAATGAATGATGTTTTACTCCAAATTATTTTTTTCACACCATATTTGTAAGCATATCAATCTATACAAATATAATGGATTAAATTTTGCAGAAAATATTTTCCTTCTATAAAGGTTTTTATCAAAGATATTTGAATCTCCTAATGTTTCTAACCTATCTAGTATTTCTTTATTAATTTTACCATTTTCAAAAAGGTAGTCTTGCAATGGTATTCCAAAGCCTTTTTTAGGTGCTTTCAGGACATTTTCAGGTAGCATATCCTTACTTAATTCTCTTAAAAAATATTTTGTTATTCCTTTATTAATTTTTAAATGACTAGGCAATGACATGCCTAGCTCTACCAATCTATAATCTAATAAAGGTGATCGCACTTCAATTGAATGCTTCATACTCATCATATCAACTTTTTTCAAAACATTATCAGGCAAGTAAAGATTTAAATCCGTTACCTGTGCTTTTAATAGCGCATCATCGAGATTCTTTAATTCAAACCTATCAACTATTTCTTCCGCATTAAAGGTTATATCACTTATCCATTCTTTAGATAGTATATTTTGAAGAGTGTTGTCAGATGGGTAAATATGAGTCCAACCAGATCGCGCATTATCGCTTAGAGCTAAACGTCTTCCCAGGCGTGAAATATATCCAGATTTAAACTTAGATAAGGGTATTCCAAGAGTTTTTAAAAATAAATCTGGAAAGAGTGAAAAGTAATTATATATAGCGCTGTGTTTATATTCTCTATATCCCCCAAATGATTCATCCCCACCATCACCTGTTAATATTACTTTAGAATATTTACTAGCTTCATCCGAAACTAAACTAGTTACCAATGCTGATTGATCAGCAAATGGCTCATCAAAATGACCTACTATATTAACTAGTTTTTCAATGTTAAGCGGTTTTGCATCATGAATAAACAATTTTATGCCAAGATAATCTGCTGTTTCTTGAGCTAATTGTGATTCATCATTGTCCCAATGCGGAAAGCGAATAGTGTTTGCATAGATTTTATTACTAAAACCCAATGAGCTAATTTTAGCTGCAACCAAACCTGAATCAATACCCCCACTTAAAAATAAACTTATAGGCACATCTGAATTAAGTCTGATTTTCGTTGAATCTTCTAAAATTTCATTAGCTATTATCTTATATTCATTAAGAGATTTATTTTGAAGATTTTCTTTGGGTTTTGGTTTCCAATATTTACTTATTTTGAGGCTTCCAGTTTCAAAATCATAGACGCCATAAGATCCAGGTTTTAGACTTTTTATTTCATTATAAATGGATAACCAGCTTGGTATAAAGCCTAGCTTAAGGTAAGCTAAAACAGCATCTTTTGATATTGATGTCCGATTGGGGAGGATTTTCTTTAAAGCTTTTATCTCTGAACTAAAAAAAATTGAGTTTTTAGTTTCTGAATAAAAAAGTGGCTTAACTCCTAATCTATCTCTTGCAATGAACATTTTTTTCTTACTTGTATCGATAATTGAAAACGCAAACATGCCATTACACTTATTTAATAAACTTAGAATATCTCTGTTTACATAATCATAATAATTCAAGAGAACTTCGGTATCACAACCTCCATTCAAAACATAGCCTGCTGATTCCAGATCTTTTTTAAGATCTAGAAAATTATAAATTTCACCATTAAAAGTTATTGTTACATCTTGGTTTAGATTTGACATGGGCTGGCTGCCATGACTTGAGAGATCCAGAATCCTTAATCTATTGAAGCCAAGAGCCCAATTTTTGTTAATTTGGTATTTTGTCTCATCAGGACCGCGATGTTCAATTTCAGCTAGCCCATTAATAAGATTAGTTTTATTAATTTGTGCTAATCCTGCTTGTCCCAGAAATCCGCACATCTATCAATTCTTAATTTTAATAAAATTTGTAAGAATGCTTATGACTAAGCTTAATGCTCCATGAATTGTAATTATATATAATCCTAATTCTAATTTGTTAACTATCAAAAAGAATGATACTAAAACCAGAAATTGGCTGTGTTGCAAAGAAACATGCTCTCTGTAAAAGAAAATGATACTACCAATAAATCCAATTATTTTTCGTTTAGAGCGGGTTGCTTTATCAATTAAATTTTTATTAGATGATCTATTTTCTTTAAAATAAAAATTATTTAGAATCATTATAAACTGAATATAAAAGTTTACTCCCATTAAACACATTCCAATGAAAAGAACAATCGGTGATGGATTAACAAGAAAAGCTCCAATTGTAAAACATATAATAATTATAAAATCATTGGTTTTATCAAAAAATATATCAAGCCACATACCTCTATTTGATTGCATTTTTTTGTGCCTAGCAATATCTCCATCAACTAAATCTAGAATAGCAAAAATTTGAATAAATACGCCTGAGACAATATTTAAATAAAAGTCTCCATAAAGAATCAAAAAAGATCCAATAACACCAAAAATACCTGAAATAATAGTTACTTGATTTGGCGTTAATTTAGTTTTTATAAAAAGTGGGAGTATTATTTTTGATAGCTTGGAAAAGTATGCCTCAAAAATGTTTTCTCTTTTTGGTGCTGCGCTCATTTTAGATCAATAACTCCGAACTTCTAAAAAGCTTATTAGCATCTTCTAGGTCTGATTTATTATCTACTTCATACCATGCATTATCACCAACAACAACTGGATAAAAATTTATGTCGTTAATGCATTCGCTAAAAAGAGAAAAGCAATGTTTTTGTTTTTGATCTGCTTTTGATAGGGTTTTGAAATAATTCAATATCTTACGACTGTTGTTTTCTTTTAGCTTAACTGGGCCCATTATTTCCGCATTTGCTTGATTTAAATTTAACGACCATTTCAAAATGTTATCGTTTTTAATTAAAGCTTTTTGCAAATCAGTCTGATAAGCTTTGTTGTCCCTAAGGCATACAGCTGCACTTTTATCATTGTTAATAAGTTTTCGAAGAGATTCATTTGAATATAGTAAATCACAGTTAATAATTATAATATCTTGAAAGAAATTTGACGCACACATTAATGAATATGCGCAGTTGGTTTCTTCGTATTCATCATTTTCAACAAACGAAATTGGAAAATTAAAATTTAATTTTTCAACATAGTTAATCAATTTATCACTCTCATGCCCTACGATTATTACCACTTTATTAATACTTTCTTTTGGCAAGTTGATAAGCTGTCTTTCAATTATAGATAACCCCCCCACCTTAAGCATACTTTTGGGTATTTTATCTGTTAAAGGCCTCAATCTTCTGGCAGAGCCAGCCGCAGGGATAATAATATTATATCTATTAATTAAGTCTTCCACCATCAACAACAATAGTTTTACCATTGATGAATTTCATATTCTCTACAATTGAGAATACAACCTCAGAAATATCCTCAGGTTTTGCAATCCTGTTTAGAGGTGTTATCATTTTCTGGTTTTCAATATATTCTTTAGGTCCATCCTCGGTCATTTCAGTATGAGTTAGACCTGGGGCAACCCCATTAACACGAGTATTTGGGCCTAATATTTTTGCAAAAGATTTTGTGAGCGAATTAACTCCAGCTTTAGCAGCGCAGTAAGCTAGGTTGCTACCAACTGCATTATATCCAGCTATGGAAGATATATTTATGATATTAGAATTTTTATTTTTTAAAATTGGTACAGCTAATTGAATATTATGAAATACGCCCTCGAGATTTATTTTGATTATCTTTTGAAAATCATCAATAGATAAACTACGCAAAGTTTTGTCATCTAAATATTTTGTCCATCCTGCATTATTAACAAGCACATCAAAAATAATTTTTTTTTCTTCGAATGATTGATACATTTTTGAAATTGATTCATGTGATGTAAAATCACATTGAACAGCTTCAGATTTCAATCCTAAAGAATTCAATTCTTCAATGGTCTTATTAGCTTCTTTTGAATTGTTAGAGAAAGTGAATATTGCATCGTAATTATTTTTTGCAAACTTAAAAACAATTGATTTGCCAATCCCTCTAGAACCTCCTGTAACTAATATTTTTTTATTTTTCATGGTTTTGATCTTTTACTACTAATCTAGTATTTAATTATTTTGTTTAGTGTTTTTTGTGTCAATGCTAGGTGTGACTTTTTATTGTTTTCGTTATAGCTTTCCAAATTTTTATAGCCCGATTGAGCTTCGATATCTAATTGCTTTGAAAATGTACCATTTTGGATATTTTTAAGAGTATCATCTATAATTATGCTAGTCTTTTTAGTGTCAAGCACTCTGTCTAAATTATTATAAATTCCATATTGACAGGTTGGAGATGCGTTTTTTTCCCATACTTCATAAATACCGATTTTAGCTGCTTTTAGAATCAACTCACCTATTTCACCAGATGCATAAAGCTCCATTAAAAGAGCCTCTGGTGTAAATCCTTTTTTAACCAGTTGGTCAAAGGACAGTCTTACACTTTTAATGATAAGGGGTAAAAGAAATTGCTCAATAAATAGATCAGTTTCTGTTTCTTCTTTAAAGGTAACGTGCATCGCACCGGGCCTTGTTGCCCCAATTCCTTTTGCAACACCTAAAAGTATGCTCCAAGCCATATTAGAATGATCATTGTAAACATCAACAAAAGCGGGAACACCAGAACCTTTTAAAAAATATTCGCGTATTGGATCTCCAGGCATCCTAGGTGCAAGCAAGCAAACATCAATATTTTTTGGCGGAGCTACTTTATTAAAGTTAATAGAGTAACCATGAGCAAAAATTAACATATCATTCTCATTTAAATTATCAGCAATAAATTCATTATAAATACTTTCTTGAGCTTGATCGGGTATCAAAAACATTATTATTGAACTTTCTTTTGCAACTTTATCAATAGGTAATACAGTAAAACCATCATCTAATGCAGTTTTGTTATAAGTATCAGTCCTATTTCCAATTAAAACATCTATCCCTGAATCTCTTAAATTTAAGGCTTGTGCTCTGCCTTGAATTCCAAAGCCAATAATACCCACTTTTTTATTTTTTAATGATTCTAGTGATGAATCATCATCGTAGAAGACTTTCATATATTTTTCTCTTTTAATTTTTGTTCAATTTTTTTAATTAAATCAATTTCTTCAGATAGGTCAAATATTAACCAATCATGTTTATTGGCAACAATTTTGAAATTTTCTTGAATAGCTCTAACTTTATCAAATTGCTCTTTAGTTATTTTTCTTTTAAAGTGCGTTTTTCCTGAAATCATTTGGAAATGCTGATCGTAATCCTCAACAATAAATATGCATTTTAAGCTTACATTCTTTGTATCAATTAATCCAGGTATGACATTCACCCCTTCAATAAGCAGAGAGGTGCCTTCATTAAATGCTCTATCGATACAAAGTTCAATAGGTCCCTTAATTGGCTCTGACTGTTTATATAAATTCTGAAAAGGCGGTGTGCTGTCATGGGGGCTAAATGAAAAATTATAAAGATACGGATTAACTTCTTTAGAAATAAAACTTTTTACAGATTCTCTCATGAAACCGCTACCCATTCTATGATTAATACTAAAAGCGTTACAGATAGAATTTCCGTTAGTGGTTTTTGATGTTCCAGCCGCACCACCAATTAAAATAATAGTTGGGTTTGAATCATTTTCAATTGTGATCATAAATATATTCTTTAAGTTTATTAATTGTAATTGAAGCTATTTTTTTCTTCTTTGCACGCATCTCACAACTTGGTGAGATATACCCCCAGAGAGCAAGAAAACTTTTTATACCAAAGGCATTAACATTCTCTAGATGCGATAGTTTATCATCAATAAAAATAATATCATTTTTATCAATTTTATATTCATCTAATAATTCTTCGAATAGAATTTTCTTATCAAGGTTTTTTTCATAACTATAAATTTGTTTTTTGTTGATTCGTATATTATTATGCTTTAATAATTCTACTACTGACAGGTAATCTTTTGAAGTAACGATAAAAATATTGCTCAAATCTTTTTTGTCAATAAGCGCTTTATGAATCTGCTCATAAAACGGATTTAATCTAGACCAATTTGTAAAGTCTTTTGTCTTAAAATAAGTCCTATTTTTGTAAAATTTTTTCTGATTTTTAACAGTTATTTCTTTCGAAGGATTAATCCCAGTAAAATAGCTTATTATATTATCTTTAGTTTTAGCGCTTTCAATAGCCTCCCATAAACTATTGTATTCAAAGGCTGGTCCAACAAGATATCTATATCGAACAAACTTGTTTTTTTGGTCATTGCTAATATTTGAAAAAGAATCATAAGTAATATTTATATCAAAAAATGAACAAAAAGAAACAAGCATACATTCATTGATGCTATTACAAATGACCCCATCAAAATCAAGAGCGATATATTTTGACATTATTTTGATTCTAATAATTTTACTAAATCAACTACTCTGCTACTGTATCCCCATTCATTATCATACCATAGTACTAACTTCAAATAATTCGAACTATTTATTTCAGTCCATCGATGGTCGATGATTGCAGAGTATTCTGATTTAATAAAGTCAGTTGAAATTAGTGGATCAAAATTATTTAGAAAAATATTATGAGTTTGTTCTTGTTCTTCTTTTTTAAATAAATCGATGATTTCTTTTTTATCAACATCGCTATCTAATTTAACAGTAATGTCTGCTGTTGATACAATGGAAGTAGGAACTCGAAAAGATAGAGATTGAAATTTATCGTTGAGATAGCCTAAAACCTTAGCGCTGGCTCTAATTGCGGATGTAGTCTTAGGTATTATTGCATTAAGCGAGGCTCTGCCTAGGCTAAAATTATCTATTATTGTTCCTGGATATGCAAACGATCTAGATGGACCATCTAATAGATTTTGATATGAAAGCCATGGATGTAGAGTTGTAAGAAAACCGTGTTCAATTCCATACTTTTTGTTTAAGACGTTTACAACGGGAGCCACTGCGCTTGCATCGCAAATGCTACTAGAAATAAGAAATGAATCTTTTGTTAATGAATTTTCATTAACACCCATGATTACATACTTATCTATTTCATCAGAATCGGGTGTATTGGTAACAATTTGATGCCTCACGCCTTTTGATTTTAACTCATTTTTAAATAAAAGATTCTCATGTATACCCGATGAATCAATAACAATATCTGTGTTATAAATATCCCAAGGAACATCTGATATCTTTTCTTCATGATGGATGGGTATTGAATCATTGCTATCAATAATTATTGAATTATCATCAGCTTCAAGCAGTTTATCAAATACACCGTATGTTGAATCATATTTTAACATGTATTTTAAGTTTTCATTGCTTGGATTAGTATCATTTATGGCAACAATTTTAAAGGTTTCGCTTGCTGAATTTTTTCTTAAAATTGCTCTTCCTATCCTACCAAGACCATTTATTCCAATTTTTAACATTTTACCTCTTAATTTTTAACTAATACTTTTTCTAAAATCAATTTGACATCATTTCTAGAGAGGTCTACTATGTTATTGTCCATTCTTCCCTTTGTAAATGATTGGTCAGTTAACATATCTAAATCGCTATAATCAACATTCCATGACTCAAGATCATTTTTGTATATACCTTCAGGTATTTTTGATATCGATTTTTTTAACTCTTCATAAGTTTTTCCAAGTTGTTTACAAATTGAATCAATTTCCTTTGGTATCATTTTTTTATTTATATCGAGCATTTCAACTAATGTTATTGAAGAAGCTATACCGTGCGGTATATCGAAATTTAAAGTTAAGGGATAGCTTATTGAATGTGCAGCGGCAGTAGCTGTATTTGAAAATGCTAAACCAGAAATAGAAGAAGCAATTAATAAATTTTTTCTAATATTAATATCATTTGGATTGTCTTTTAATATGTGAGCATTCTCTATTATAATTTTAATTGCTTTTAAAGCATGATTTGTGCTTATAGGGTTTGAGTTTTTATTCCATATTGACTCAAAAGCGTGGCTTAACGCATCCATTGTTGTCATGATTGATATGTCGAGTGAAAGTGTTAGGGTCAAACCTGCATCCAGCAATGCAAAATCTGGATAGAGGAAAGGGTTTGATATTGAATATTTCTTTTTCTCATTAATATTCCAAATAGTGCCCCACATAGTAACTTCGCTAGCTGTGCCATGTGTTGTAGGTATACAAAAATATTTTATGTTGCGCTTAAATTCTGTCTTGTTTTTTAAAAGTGTTTCAACTTCTGATAAGTCAGAACAAATATGTGCTTTAGCTAATTTAGATAGATCCATTACAGAGCCGCCTCCAATAGCAACTAAACTATCAAACTTTTTGTTTTCACAAAATTTTATGATATTATCGCAATCCTCAAACGTGGGGTTTGATGTGTTAAGCACAAAAATTGAATCTTGTTCAAATTTTTCCTGAAGATTTAATCTTGAAATACCACCTTTAGATGTAACAATTAACGGAGTGAGCGAACCTGATTCGTTTAATTTAGATTTTAAATCTTCATACCAATTTTCGGTTTGAATTATATTTACTGGATTATAGTAGGAAAAATTGATGCTAACTTTTCTCTGCATTTTTTTCAATCACCTTCATAAGATTTACTTTATTTTCGATAGGTTTAATAGTAGGCCTTCCAAGATCATCTCGGGAACCAGGATAAACATTAATTTCTAAAAAAGAGAGTTCTTTTTTATCCATAAAGTCAGGAAGCAATTTTTTTAAATCGTCAGTTGTGTTAGCTACAATACAGTCATTTTTAGATATTGATGAGACAATGTTAAAAATATTTAATTCACTGGCAACTGTTCTTTGTCCGCCAACAGATTCATGAACATTATTATTAATCAAAATATATTTGAGATTTTTGGGTTTAAAATCAACTAGGGCTGTAATACTTCCAAGGTGCATTAAAAGCGAACCGTCTCCATCTATACACACCACTTCTTGCTCCGGCCTGCTAAGCGCAATTCCCAAAGCAATTGATGAACAATGACCCATTGAACCAACAGTAAGAAAATCTTTGCTGTGAGACTCACTTCTTTTTTCTCTTATTTCAAAAATCTCTCTAGATGTTTTTCCTGTAGTTGAAACTATTATAGCTTTTTGGTTAATATTTTTTATAATTAGATTAAGAGCATCTTCTCTGCTCATTATATTATTTGAATTATTATTATTCTTAATTACATATTTTTCAAACGTACCCTTTCTAACAAGAATAGCTACTGGACGAGATTTATTTCTTGCTAAAGAAACACATTTAGAAATTTTTCCATTTATATTTTTTTCATCTTTTGAGATACACTCATAAGGAATGTCTAATGTGTCTAAAAGATCTTTTTGCACCTTGCCTTGTTTAACATGCTGAGGTTCATCTTTTACGCCGGGCTCACCTCTCCAACCAATTAAAATAATCATTGGAATTGAATAGACATCTGGATCGCAAAGAGATAAGAGTGGATTTATCGCATTGCCTAAGCCTGAATTTTGCATATATACTAATGGAATTTTATTTGTCGCTAAATAATGTCCACTTGCAATTGCAATAGCATTTCCTTCATTTGCAGCAATAATATGATTGATTCTTTTTACGTTATCTTCAACATAACCGCAAAAATTTTTTAATAGAGAATCAGGTACTCCGGTGAAAAAATTAATATCATGATGTGCTAGATCATTGTAAAAATCTTTTGGTGAAATAGACATCAATCAGACTCAGGAATTAGATTTATTATTTCTTTAATTGGCATACAAAGATTATCACTAGCTTCTT
>MDTC01118594.1_pt1 | contig 20991 bp, 18 predicted proteins | sample 811181 | NCBI WGS metagenome assembly MDTC01 (sample SAMN05326644, study PRJNA326480) | marine metagenome | isolation source: seawater | place: Pacific Ocean: North | collected 2011 | reverse complement strand
CCGTCAAGATACTTGAGCGTTTCGAACTTATTCATTACTTTGAATTTGTCAGTGGCCCAGCAACGCCGCAACCTAAGTCGCCACAACTGCAAGAATTGCTGGCAACTGGCACAATCTCTGAAGATGCCCTGATGATTGGTGATCGTGCCGTTGATCTTAAGGCTGCCCGAAGCAATAGCCTGAGAAATGCAGGCGTGCTGTTGGGCTATGGGGATCGTGAAGAACTTGAGGCTGAGGGACCGACGCACCTGTTTGCATCACCGGAAGAACTCACTGAACGCCTGCAGCGATAGATTAGCGGTTGCCAATACGCTTGATGACCGCACTGCTGGTGAGAATCACTTGCCTACCCGCCCGCAATGTACAGCGCATAAAAACAATTGAGCGCCCACGCCTGATCGTTTCTGCTTCTCCGAGAATCAAATCACCCTCATTGGCCGGTGCCACAAACTCATTGTTGCAGGTCACGGTCGCAACACTTTCGCTCTCTCCTCCATTGGCCCCTAGGCACAGGGTGTAGTCGGCGAATGCCATCAACACACCGCCATGGACGGTGCTATGCGCATTACAGTTGTGGGCCTGAACCCGAAATGCGGTGCGGGGGTTATCGCCATCCATATAGAAAAAAAAGGGGCCGATAGAATCTTCGGCCGTATCACCTTCCCAGTGGCGATAATTAGAGGGAATATCGTATTCAGCTGGATTGAAGTTCATGAAATCAGGTTCGTAAAATCAGGGAAGTATGGCGCCGGCGACCGCGCCGACAAGTTTAAATGGAAAGGCGATCACTTCCGCAACCACAGAGAACACAGCACCCACAGCGGTACCAGCAACGCAGCCGCTGAGCACTAGACTCATTAAGACTATACAGCAGAGCATGCAAATGTGTTTTGATCTTGTCATATGACGAGGTGCCAGCAACCAACATTTTAGAAGTTATCGAACTTTATACCCACTTTTTCGAATTCTCCCACCTTAACAAAGTCCAGTTTTTCATGCAGGGCGATACTGGCTTCATTGGGGAGTGCGATTCCAGCAATTAGCGTATGAACTTCTGTCGCCTTGAGCGCGCTGACCAGGTGTTCATTGAGATGCTTGCAAAGACCCTCACCGAAATTATCCAGCACCAGGTAGATGGCGGTTTCCCGAGCGAAGCGGTAGCCGGAACGGCCCTTTCAGCGTGCTGCATAGGCATAGCCCAGAATCAGACCATCGTCTTCCAATACAAACCATGGCCGCGTGTGATCGGTCAAAGCGATATGCTGGGCCATATCTCCTGCGGACACCATCTCTGCCTTAAAGGTTATCGTGGTTTTTTCGATATACCAATTGAATATATCGGTGATACAAGGACTATCATCCAGAGAAGCTTCGCGTATTGTAGGCATAATTCCTACGCCGGTCGTTCAGAAAAGTCTTTAATCGATGATAACCCATCCCCGCTTGAAATCAGATCGGAAAATTCCCTGGCAAGCTGATGACTGGCATCCAGTACCTGTTGCCATTTGCCCAGACGTTCGGCCTCCCCGTAGCGCTCAAAATCGGTCCTATCGGGAATCTTGGCCCCGGGTAGTGACGCGGTCCACTGCGCAGATGGGGTCAGCAATACAACATTGTCAAAGTGCTTGAGTGGCGGTCGGCGCCAGCGCAACATTTTGTCAAACCAGCCTGGCACTATCTTAGGGCTGAAATGAGGGTAGAGGACGAGTCCATCTAGCTTTGAAAATGGCATATCGAAGTGATAGTCAGTAATCCCTCCATCCCAGTAAAGACCTTTGCTGGCACCTTCAATATCTCTCACACCTTCAAGAATAAAGGGTATAGATCCACTGGCAATCATGGTATCGATGACGTTACTTTCTCTCAAGGGCGCGATCGCCGTATCCAGATCATTTAAAGCTAGAAAAGGCGTCATATCGCCCATATTTGTAAAGATCGTACGCTGAAAAAACCAGGATAGCGTGCGACGACTCAATATATTAGCCATCGCACTGCTTCCTAATGCTATCTTCTGCAGCGATGCGTGCCTGGAATTTGCTATTCCCTTACAGCGATCGGCAATGATGTGGGTTCTAAATACCGTATTGCCCGCTATCTCCGCGGCACCGCTGGGTCCCAATACGTCGGCTAGCATATTGCGCATCTTGCCGGTAATTTCTTCAACCGAAGGCTGCCCAGGGTAGGTCTCTCCGCTATAGCGCCTGGCGAGTTCGTCAATTGCCCTAAGCGGCTCGGCAGTCCCAAGGCAACTCAAGCGCCAGGCGCCCGCGGATGAGCCCATAGTCATCAGAGGTTCTTGCCTGCTGGCGAAGAAGTCACCAAACAGGTAGCGATCGAGCCCGTACAGCACGAACCACTTGGGACCGCCAGAGGCACCTAGCAGCAGGGAGAACAGCTCTGGGCCCAACCCCTGCTGTTTGATGCGTTCCCGTGCCACTGGACCGGCATATATCTCGAGTGCAGACATGATGAAGGATGATATAATCCATATCTTTGCCACGCCACCTGCAATCCGCTCGCCGGCCTGGCTCGTGTCGCCTTCATCCTTCTCTTGTTTCAGCAGGTTTCGATGAAATTACCGGATCCATCATTAGCCTTGTCTCAGGCTGTTACTCGAGCACTTCTGGATCGAAAGACTTTCTTGTATCTGCTCGCAATCGGGAACACCATTGCGTTTGCCACCTGGCAGGTCATGCTTAACAACTTCGCGGTGGAACAGGCTGCCTTTACCGGCGAGGAAATAGGTATCCTTCAGAGTCTGCGCGAAGTGCCGGGATTCCTCGCATTTACTGCAATTCTGGTGATGCTATACATTCGGCAACAGAATTTCGCAATTCTGTCACTGATCACACTCGGTATCGGCACAGCTATTACCGCCTTCTACCCCGCCGCGCTGTGGCTCTACTTCAGCACGGTGGTGATGTCAGTGGGCTTTCATTATCTCGAAACCTTGCATAATTCGCTGAGCTTGCAATGGTTGGCAAAAGAAGAAGCTCCCACCGTGCTGGGCAAGCTGCTCAGCGCGCGCGCCATCTGCAATTTCCTGATCTTGGGTGGCCTTTACATCTATCTGCTTTTCTATCGTGCCAACTACTTCGTCATCTACCTGATGGCCGGTGGTGTGGCAGCGTTAATCGGTTTGTTTTGCTGGTTTGCGATTCCTCACTTCGAAGATCAGGTGACCCAGAAAAAAACCCTATTCCTGCGCAAGCAATACTGGCTGTACTACCTGCTCACTTTTATGGCTGGCGCGCGGCGGCAGATTTTTGTGGTTTTCGCCGGTTTCCTATTGGTGGAGAAATTTGGCTTCCCGGTTGAGAACGTGGTTCTTCTGACCCTTGTTAATGCGGTTTTCACTTTCTGGCTAGCACCGAAAATTGGTCACCTGATCAGCGTAATAGGCGAGCGCCGAGCCCTGACTCTGGAATACGTGGGGCTCATTATCGTATTCGTCAGCTATGCCTTTGTGGACAGCATCGTGGTGGCGATAGCGCTATATTTACTTGACCACCTGTTTTTCGCCCTGGCAATCGCTATCAAGACCTACTTCCAGAAAATTGCTGACCCGGCCGACATCGCAGCTACATCGTCCATAAGCTTCACCATCAATCATATTGCCGCGGTTGTGCTGCCCGCGTTGCTTGGGCTGGTGTGGGTCATTAATCACAGTGCAGTGTTCCTGATCGGCGCCGGCATTGCCTTCGGCTCTTTAGTGCTTACCCAATTTATCCCTGATAGGCCGGGAATTGGCACAGAGACCCGGCTCGGCCAGTGGACTAAATCGAAACCTGGACAGTCAATCGAGAGCCAAACCAAGGCCAGTTAAGCAGAGGGAATGTGCGTGTCGTTGAGAGTAGCAGGATTAAGAAGCAACTTTCCCACGTTTGCCCGGGACTCATTTTTCTCAGGACCAATAGCGCTACAATGAAACTCAGTCCAATCGTTAAACATCTGGTACTCGTCGGCGGCGGGCACAGCCACCTCGCGGTGCTTCGGCAGTTCGGCATGAAGCCCACTCCGGGGCTCGCTGTGACTCTGATATCAAAAGAAGTAGTAACACCTTACTCAGGTTCTATGCCTGCCTTTATCGCTGGTGATTGCAGCCTTGATGACATGCATATCGATCTGCGCCCACTTGCGCAATTTGCCGGGGCGCGACTCATTCAGACCGAGGTGCAACATATTGACCTGAACCAGAAAGTGATTACATTTGACGATCGTCCTAATCTGCCTTTTGACCTGCTCTCCCTCAACATCGGCTCGCATCCAAAACGTGACCTTATCGCAGGTGCAAACGAGAACGCACTCGCCGTTAAACCCATAGATCGGTTTCTTGAATATTGGAAAACCATCAAGTCCGCTGCCGTGGCGGCCATGCAAGAGGGGGATGACTTTACGCTAAGCATCGTGGGCGGTGGCCCGGCCAGTGTGGAGTTAGCCTTCTCCATGCAGATTGCAATCAACAGAGCTGCAGAATCCTCAGCCACTGCGGAGAGAGAGGGAGAGGGTAAGAGAACAGCGAAAGTAACGGCAAAAGAAGGTGTCATGGGGCGGCTACTGCTGCGTATTGTTACAGCAGATTCACACTTGCTGAATTTGCACAATGAGCGCGGCCGACAGTTTGCTCTGCTGGAATTAACCCGTCGTGGCATCGAGGTTGTGCTAAACGCGATGGTTGTTCGCATCGACAAGGGTACGGTCATTCTCGCTGATGACTCTATCTTGGAGACTGACGCAATAATCTATGCTACTGGCGCTAGCCTGCCTGACTGGCCATTTCAGTGCGGTTTGCAGCGTAGCGAAGATGGCTTTATCGAGGTGAGACCAAGCCTTCAAACCAGCAGCCATGATTTCGTTTTCGCTGCAGGTGATGCCGCCACAATTCAAGGCCACCCAAGACCCAAGTCAGGAGTCTATGCTGTCCAACAAGGCAAAATTCTCGCTGAAAACCTGCGCCTGTATGCAACCGGGCGCAAACTCAAGACTTACTTTCCGCAAAGACAGGCCCTAGCACTGATTAGCATGGGCAATCACGAGGCGATCGCGACGCGCGGCGACTGGTTCTTCAGCGGCAAACAGATGTGGCGCCTGAAAGACTTCATTGATCGCCGATTCGTGGAGAAATTTTCCAAACTGCCGGAAATGATGGCCGAATTAGACATCGCCAGCGGCTTGCTTGACCAGGAAGCAGAGCAGCGCTTGCGCAACCATGCCATGCGCTGCGCCGGATGCGGTGCAAAAGTGGCCAGCAGCGTGCTGGAGGAAGTGCTGCATGAACTGCCAGATCCATCCGGCGGTGACGTGCTCATCACCCCAGGCGGCATCGAAGATGCTTCACAGGTTCAGCTCCAGGATGGACGAATTCTTTTGCAGAGCCTGGACTTCATCAAAGCCTTCACCCAGGACCCCTGGCTATTCGGCATGATCGCCACCAATCACTGCCTCAGCGACATCTTCGCTATGGGAGTCCAACCTCATTCAGCCCTTGCAGTTGCCGGCCTCCCCTTTGCTGAAAAAAAATACGCCAAGCAGCAGCTAAGGGAATTAATGTTAGGTTGTTCCCACGCATTGCAGGAAAACGACTGCAAATTGATCGGAGGCCATTCGGCTGAGGCCGAACAGCTGCAATTCGGACTCTCTGTTAATGGCTTTGCCGCGCCGAAGACTATTTTAAGTAAAAGCAACATGAAAGCGGGCGACGTACTAATCCTATCCAAACCCCTCGGTTCGGGTACCCTGCTGGCGGCAGACATGCGCTACCAGGCCAAAAACGCCTGGATCGATAATTTATACAACTCCATGCTTATCTCTAATAGTGGCGCCTCAAAAATATTTGTGAGACATGGCGCTAATTCCTGCACAGATATCACTGGTTTCGGATTAGTCGGTCATCTACTGGAAATGTTGAGCGACGCTGAATTGGGGCTGCGCCTAAACTTAGATGTGATACCAGCGTTCGATGGCGCTCTGTCCACGCTAGAACAGGGAATCATCAGCTCCCTACACAAAGATAACGCGCTGAACGCAACCCGGATCGAAAACAACGAGGCGTTCACCAAATACGCGAAGTATCCACTGCTGTTTGACCCGCAGACTGCTGGCGGACTACTTGCCAGCGTGCCAAAGGGCAGGGCCAATGACTGCCTGCAGGATTTGCAGGCAGCGGGACTGATCGATGCTGCTATCATCGGCACAGTAAGCGCCGATGATGGAAATAAAATACGCTTATCCTAGTGCCAGCCCAGCCCTGATACAAATAATTTAGACAAACAGCTTGCTCCGCAAACTCAATGCTTCCCACCAGCGCCTGCTTGGGACTGCCTTGCTGGAAGTTGGCTTACGGCTCAGGTATATTGCGCCACTTGATTTGTGCCAGTTTGATCAATCCACACTTGGAAATATTCATGAAATTTCGGCTACTTGGCAACTTTGCCGCACTCAGCCTCAGCCTTTCCGCCACTTCTGCGCTGGCACAGGATACCGCTACCAGTAACTTGCTGGATCGCTACAGCGGCTTGGAAATCACGCGTGAAGGTCCAACTATTGATGCGGAACTGGCCCAGAAAATGTTTCGCCGTGGCAACACCTACAGCAACCTGCAGCGTTATGAAGAAGCCATAGAAGAGTATCGTAAGGCGATAAGCGCAGATCCAAATTTCGCCAATGCTATTCGCAACCTGGCGAATATCTATTATTTTCTCGAGCGCTTTGATGAAGCCAAGCCTCTGCTGGCCCGCTACATTGAATTAGAACAGCAGGCCAATACGCCGTTGATTGCGGCAGTAAGTACGCTTGGAGAGTTGGAGAGACAAAGCCAGAATTATGATTCGTCCATCCAATATGATGAGCGCGCCATTGCCCTGGATCCAGACAATGATTCTCAGGTGCACATCATGGCCAACACCTATAACAACATTGGTCGCGCAGATCTGGCTATCCGAATCTACCGTGCCGGCATTGCAGCAAAACCGGAAAATGCATTTTTTGATCGCAGCCTGGGCCGAATCCTTGAGCAAGAGGGCTATGTCGAAGAAGCGCTAGAGGCCTATCGTTCAGCCGCCAGCAAAGATCCTGAATCTGATTTTTATGCGGACCTGGTATTAAATTTGGAAAGCCGTCTCGCGCGCTAGTAAGCCAGGATTCGGAAACTACAGCTCGCGTTCATCCGCTGGCAGCTCTGCCAGCTCCTGCACCAGTCGATAGAATTGTCCAAGATCACCCTCAGCCTGCTGTAACAGGCTGTCGAAAGCCGGCACCAGGTCGTTATAGGAAGCGACGGTAGACAGCTGGGCGTTGTTCAACTCTCTCCCAAACCAGGCATCATAGCCGCCATAGCCCGACCAGCTTTGCTTGAGATCCTCATAAGCTGCGCGCAGCGCCTGCTGCAGCCCCTTCTTTTGCTCACGTTTCTCGGTTTCTGAGCTGTCGCTGTTGTAAAGCACATCGAACTGGTCCCGCCATTGTGAAATCAGGGCCACAAATTCCGCCTGGCGCGCGAGATTCTGCTCCGCATCAAGATAAAGCTGCTGCTCGCCAATTGCCTGTGCCCAGCGGCGAATGCCTTCTCGCTCCACGGCGGTGGCAAAGCTTTCATTGAAAGTCGTATCACCAGGTGCATACGCCACCTGGTGTGCCAGTTCATGAAATATAAGACCAGCCAGCTGATGGGCTGAACGGTTCACAACGGAACTGAGCAAGGGGTCATCGAACCAGCCCAGAGTGGAATAGGCATCGACTCCGCCGGTATAGACGTCGAAACCTTCCTGCTCAAATTTTCGGGCGTAAACTGCGGCACTGTCCTGCGAAAAGTAACCTCGGTAAGAAACGCAGCCAGCTATGGGGTAACACCAGTTAACCGCCTGGGTTGAAAACTCGGGGGCAGCGAACACATTCCACACCACGTGCTCCCTGCCAAGATCCACATAAGTGGAGTAGTTATCCGCTACCGGCAGCTGCAGTTCCAGAGCAGCAAATTCTCGAATCTGTAACACTAATTCAAACTGCTCCCGCAACTTTGCTGGAAGCTGCGGGTCCTGCAATAAGCCTTTGATTCCTTCGCGGCTTGCCAGTATTGCCAGTTGCCCGCGGGCAGCCTGGGAATAATAGGACACGGTCTCACAGGAAATCAGGAGTATGGACAAGCCGATTAGTGCGGCAAACTTGAGTGTCATGAGGATTCTCATCATGATCGCAGCCGCTTACCCACGCCTCTGCTCGATGGACTCCTGCCCCTGAATAGTGACGACAAGCGTTCGCTCGCCCGCCTTGTTTCGATGCTCTCCGAGATAGAGCCCCTGCCAGGTTCCTAGCTGCAGACTACCCTTACTAACCGGCACCGCAAGCTCACAACCCAGCAGAGCAGACTTGATATGGGCAGGCATGTCATCCGGCCCCTCATGGTTATGCTGGTAGTAGCTCGCGCCCTCTGGCGCTAGCTTGTTGAAATGGGCTTCCATATCTCTGCGCACCGTGGAATCGGCATTCTCATTGATACTCAGAGAAGCTGAGGTGTGCTGCAGGTGAAAATGCGCGAGCCCGATTACAATCTGCCTGAGCTCTGGGAGCTGTTGCGCGACCTCTGCCGTTATCAGGTGGAAGCCCCGCGGCCTCGCCTGCAACTTAATGTTTTTCTGAATCCACATGGATGAATCAGGGGCCAAGTACTTCGATTTCAAACAGGTGGGCCCAGTGCTTACCGGTCACGAACAACCGCCCGGTATCCGCATCCCAGGCTATACCGTTGAGAACTGCTTCAGAACTGCCGATCTCTGTCATCGTTGACAGGCCGGTGAGGTCGACCACCGAATTGACTCTGCCGTTGGTCGGATCGATACGCAGGATGAAGTCAGTTTGCCAAACGTTGGCCCATACTTCGCCGTTGATATATTCCAGCTCATTCAGATTGGGAATTGCAGACCCATTGAGCGTGACGTCCACTGACCTGACCGGCGCAAATGTCTGTGGATCCATGAACTGCAGCCGAGCTGAACCATCACTGAGGATGAGGTGCTCACCGTTATAAGCCAAGCCCCAACCCTCCGTAGCGTTATAGTGGGTCTCCAATTGGTCAAAACTGTGTTTGTCATACACGAATACCATGTGGGACTGCCACGTAAGCTGATAGATCTTGTCTTCGACAACCTCGATACCTTCACCAAAATAGCGCTGACTCAGTGACTTGGTCATGAGCTTACTGGCATCTTCGAGGTTTAACTTGCTTAGCTTTGATAAGCCGCGCTTGCCGGTACCCTCATAGAGAAAACCCTCGTGATAGAACAGACCCTGGGTGAACGCAGTAATATCGTGAGGATAGGTATTCAATACCCGATAACCATAGCGCATCGGATCCTCTTGCGCGCAGGCAAGTGGAGCAAGAACACAAAGCATCAGAAAAAGAATTCGCATAGTTTGCCGTACCGCGGTCAAGGGTCACTGTTATAGAATATTACGCTATTAAGTCCCGTAGCCATTTAATCCCAACATGGGCCAGGAAGATTCTACGGGGGCTAATTCATAAGACCCCAAGCTCACAAGGAGTATTCCATGTCAGCAGACTGCCTCTTCTGCAAAATTATCGCAGGCGATATACCCTCTAACAAGGTCTATTCCGACGAGCATGTATATGCTTTCCACGATATTAATCCAGCCGCACCGACCCATGTGCTGGTTATCCCGAAAAAACATCTCTCTGCCGTAAATGACGGCGGAGAAGGAAACGAGGTGCTGCTGGGCAAGCTATTGCTTGCCGCCAACATTATCGCGGCCGACCTCGGGCTCGAGCACGACGGGTTTCGCTATGTGATCAACACAGGGACCGACGGCGGCCAGACTGTTTTTCACCTGCATCTGCATATATTGGGCGGCCGCGCCCTTAGTTGGCCGCCGGGCTAATCCATTCCCTAATCAAGCAGGCTGGCAATCGCTTCGCTGTTAGCCGCCACCACGCCGCGCTCGGTGACAAGTGACGTCACCAGCCTGGCTGGTGTCACATCGAATCCGGGGTTACTGACCTGCACGCTCTCCGGCGCGACCCTGACACTGGCAATCAGGCCATCTGCTGTTCGACCCGGTATATCGGTGACTTCCCCGGAAGCCCTCTCTTCAATCGGAATCTGATTAACACCCGCGTCCAGGGCGAAATCGATGGACGACAGGGGCAAGGCGACATAGAAGGGAATCTGGTTATCAAACGCCGCTAGCGCTTTTAAATAAGTACCTATTTTGTTGCAGACATCACCGTTACGCGTGGTGCGATCGCTACCGACCACGCAGAGATCTACTAGCCCGGCCTGCATCAGGTGACCACCGGCATTGTCTACAATGAGACTATGGGGAATGTCGGCTTGCGCCAGTTCCCAGCAAGTCAGCGCGGCGCCCTGGTTGCGCGGCCTGGTTTCATCCACCCAGACATGCAGGGGGATATCGCGCTCTGCACTCTTGTAGACGACAGACAGAGCCGTGCCCCAGTCTACCGTGGCCAGAGCGCCAGCGTTGCAGTGGGTCAAAATATTGAGCCGATCCTGGCTGCTGCGCTTCTCCTGCCAGAGACTCTCTACCAGATCTGCCCCGTGATCACCGATGGCCTCGCAGATTGCGATGTCTTCTTTTTCCATGAGCTGGGCGAGCTCAAGCGCCTGCAATATTCGCGATTCTGTCGCTACAGACCGCAGCGCAGCACGGCAGCGGTCCAGTGCCCACTGCAGATTCACCGCGGTGGGTCGGGTCGCAGCTAGCGCAGCACAGGCGTGATCAAGGGATTGTCCATCTTCGCGCAGCGCCAGGTACACAGCATAAGCTGCTGTCACGCCAATGAGCGGCGCGCCGCGTACCTGCATGGATTCAATAGCGTGACAGGCGGCTTCCATGTTTGCCAGAGTCAGCACCTGGAATTCATGCGGGAGCCGAGTTTGATCAACTATATGCACCTGATCGGTCCCAACGTCATACCAGATGCTTTGCATGTGTTCGCCGCCGATGATCATGTTTCGATCACCCGCTGCCCATTCAGACCGCACTTCAGATCAGATAACACGATCGTTTCCGCCATCAACCGGAATTTGAGCTCCAGTAGTCTTGTCAAACTGCGCACCTAGCAAGGCCGCCACAGTCTCGGCGACATCCGCCGCCTGCAGCTCAGTACCCAAAACGTTTGACCGTTTGTACTCCTCTACGGAAACACCATAATGCGCCGCGCGACTGGCAAGCACCTCATTGGTCCAGATTGCGGTGTCATATACCGCGTTCGGATGCACGGTGTTGACGCGAATCCCCTTGCTACCCCATTCCAGCGCAGCGATGCGAGCGAGCTGGGCAAGCCCGGCTTTAGCGACAGAATAAGCTGCAGCGCCTGGGCCCGGCGCCGGGACATTCTTGGAACCAACAAAAACCACAGCGGGATCAAAGCCATGACTCAAGTATGGCGCACAAGCCCGCAGCAGCTTCATATGCGCACTGAGATTAATATCCAGTGACTGCTGCCAGCGCGCGTCATCCATCTCAGCGATGGCAGCGCTGGCGGGGAAACTACCGGCATTGCTTACCAGCAGATCGAGTCCGCCAAACAGTCGGACAAGTTCGAGCAGCGCTGACGCGATGGCACCGTCATCTGTGATGTCACACTGCAGCGCAAGCGCAGCACCATCCATAGCCGCATCTGCAGCTGGAAAACTGATATCCAGGGCCAATACCACGGCACCTCGGGCGGCCAATGCAACCACACACGCTGCACCGATACCAGAGGCGGCGCCGGTGACAAGCGCAATTTTGCCCTCCAGCTCCGGGCTGGCGGCTGCCGACTTCAATTTAGCCTGTTCTAACTCCCAGTATTCAACGTCAAACAAGTCCTGCCTGGGTAAGGCGGTCCAGCCACCCAGGGCTTCACCCTGCTGGATCGCGGCAATCGTGTGCTGGCTAATGTCAGCGACAATCTGCAGGCGCTTGTTGTTTGCCGCGAGATAAAGCATACCCTTACCAAGCCAGACGCCATAACGAGGCATGCGGTCCAGGCGCTGGTGGTGGTCCGCGCTATGGCTGTCAAAATAAGACTGATACTGGGACGAAAAATGCGCCAGTCCTGCCAGCAAATCGTTTTTGAATACGGCGCCAAAAGGCTTGGCATGAATAGTATGATCAGGGGTGAGCGGCCCCCGCTGCAACAGCTCAGCAGCATTTTCCAGCGCAGCGAAACCAGCGGCCGGCGCTGAGATATCGGTGCGCACCAACAGCGGAGACCCGAGTAAAGTTCCGGCGTGCTTCCTCAGCGTGGCGACCTGTTCAGCGTCCGACGCCTGCCAACTGGACTGGGAGGAGGCCTTACTGCTCCCGCCATTAGCTGCCAGATATTCCTCGGCACGGGTCACCAGCTCGGTCATATTGCTGTAACTCTGCTCGGCGTCTTCGTGGAAAGTAAAGATGCCGTGATGCAGTAACACGATGCCCTTGATCGAATCCCAGTTGATGCTCGCGGTGGCTTCGGCAACCTGCTGCGCCAGAATGAAACCCGGCATCACATAGGGCAGGATCAACACCTCATCGCCGTAAAGATCGGCAAGCCTGGTGTCGCCATCCGGTGTATTGCTGAGGGTCACAACTGCATCAGCATGGCTATGATCCACATACTTGTGCGGTATCAAGGCGTGCAGGATTGCCTCCACCGATGGCGTTGGTCCCTTTGGGTCCAACAGGGCCAGGCGCAGTTCGCGCATCATGTCTGAGTCAGAGAGATGCTGCAGCTGACCCAGCCGCTGCAGGTAGGCCAGATCCACCGGCGGAAAGCCCGGTGCTTTAATGGTGCGCAAGTCCCAACCTGAGCCTTTCACATACAGCGCTGGAATGGCCTCACCGAACACATTCAGAAACGGTGCTTTGACGGAAGTATTACCGCCGCCGTGCAACACCAGGCTGGAATCAGCACCGAGTAATTGGGAGCTATAGACACGCAGTTCGACTTCAGACTGCGCTGCCGCGGCTGCGGCGTCAGAGTTTTGCCAGCGGTTTTTCATGTTTCCGGATCGTTTTAATCAAATCAGAGCTAATAGATTCGTTCAGCAGATTTTCACCTGAAGCGCCATTTTGTGGACAAGCATTTATGGCTGAGCAATAAAAAACGCACCATCTTGCGATGATGCGTTTTTGGGATCACAGTCAAACGCGGTAGAACTAGTTCGGTTCGACGATGGAAATATTCGCCATGCCAGCCTGCCTGGCTGCATCCATAATCATGACCAGGGTAGAAACTTCAGACGAATTATCCGGCTGGATGATCACCGAAGCAGCGGGATTCTCCGCCTTCAGCTGGTCAATATTGGAACGCACCTGAGTCGCGATAATCGGACGCGGATTACCGTTCAGGATGATCTCGTTATTGGGACCGATCTCGAACAGGATATTCTTCTTGTCCGTATCTTCCGGCGGTGTTTCGTTGCTATTGTTGTCGCTGCTGGCCGCATTGATAGAGGTCTCAGACAAGAATGTGGCTGTCACCACAAAAAAGATCAGCAGGATGAATACCACGTCCAACATGGGCGTGAGATCGATCTTGGCATCATCTTCCTTATGCTTACCGGAGATTTTTTTCATTGTAATTTCCTGGCACTTACTACTTCAAAAGCTTAAGTATATCAGTGCTGGAACGAGAAACAAAAGCCCTAAGCAGGAGTAGCAACATCCACCCGTGCCAAGTGTTACCTAACGTCCCACTTGACCAAACTAACCCCCTGCACGACTACTTCTTCAGGGAGCCCAGAGTGAATTTGAGGAGATCTTCCAGCTGGCGGGCATTCTTTCCTTCTCGAGAGCTAACCCGCAGGCCATGCAGCAGGTTCATCAGGATATCAGCGGCCGCCTCTTCAGAGACCCCCTTCTTCAACTTACCCTTCTTCTTTGCTTGTTTAAGGCAAACCAACAGGGACTTGCGAATATTAGCCAACGAACTACGCACCACGCGCTTGATGTCGCGGTCGTAGTTGATGCTTTCGCAGAGCGAGTTTACGAGCAGACAGCCCATGGCACGGTGCTTGTTGCTAACACCAAGTACAGACTCCTGAAAATAAGCTTCAATAGCCTCCCAGGGTCCGAGTTCGTGATTCTTGAGGGATGTAGCAATGTGACTATCGACAATCTTGTTGTACTGATCGACGCATGATTTGAAGAATGTATCCTTATCTCCGAAGGAGTTGTAAAGAGTTCCTCGATTTATGCCCGTGCAATCCAATAGTTTCTGGACCGAACTTGCTTCGTATCCTTCCTTCCAAAATTGTTCCGTTGCATTGGTTAGAACTTTTGCTTCATCGAATTCAACTGGTCTTGCCATTTTATTTGCTCGATATCCTGTGATTTTCCGGATGTTGTGAAATATATGCGTGTTTGTCAGCATCGGTAAATATGCAAACCTGCAAAATGTATATTTTTGACGCGCTGTTTTGATGCCAAAAAAAATCACTGCCAGGCAGTGAATTCATAATCCCCGACGTCGAGGGATCACTATTATATTACAGCGCATTCGGATTTACATCATCCGATTCCAAAAAAGTGGTTTTCAGTGGGTCGTCAGAATGTCACTTTGAACTAAATTTTGGAATGCCATTATGGCTGCATCGGGCCAAGGCTGCGAAGCGTATCACGACGTGCCCCAATTTTATCCAAACCATTCCTGACGAATCAGTATAAAACACGCTTGACCTTATCTTGAACGTCGATTCAAGTTTGGCATTGAGGGCTAATTGATCAATTTTTAATCAGCGCACTGACAGATCTTCCAACTGCAAGCCTTTACACAGACCAATTGTTCACTATAGTGACCACGAGTCCAATCAAACCGCCGAAGGCACAGCCCCAGACCACTAACCAGCCCAGATGTTTATGGATCATCTCTTGCACAATGTCCTTCACCATCTTTGGGGTCATTTGATTGAGACGCTGCTCAATAAGTTCACTTACGGTTTTGCGAATCGACTCTTCATCCAGCGCATTTTTCATGGCGCCCTCTACCCGGGACTGAAACTCGTCGTTAGTAAACTGTTCTGTGAAGTATTCGCGCATGCGCTCAACAAAAGGCGATTTTAGCGGGTTCAGCGCATCTCTGCCTCCCAGCATTCCCAGCATACCGGCGAATGAAGAGCCCATAATGACGTCCATTAGCGAATCGAAGGCCTTTTCCAGATCGAGACTATCGATGGTGCCCTGAATCTGCTCGCCCAACCGCTCCGAAGACTGCCCAGCCCCATGGAAAAATGCCTCGAGGTCACCGCGATTGAAGAACTGCTCCATGATCAGGTTGCGAATACCTTCTTTGAAGTCCTCAAAGCGCAACTGCACCACGCCAGACCCATACAGCCCCGGCACCCGCTCAAACAGCATATGTATCGCAAGCCAGTTGGTAATTCCCCCAGACAGGGCAAACAGGCCGGTATTGAGCACGTACTCCTGGTAGGGGCCCGACATCAAATAGCCCACAGTCACAACGACAACGGCGACGAAATTACTGACTAAACTCTTGTTGATAACTAATCCCTGCAAACTTTTGGTGGCTGCTGTTGCTGAATGGCGCGGAACGAGGCGGAATCATAAATGAATCCGGTCGGCATGGGCAATATGATAAACCATCCGCAATCAGGGCAAGCGCTCGCGCGCCTCGCCCAGCTGCGCCAGATTAATATCTCCCACTGCCACGTCCTCCCTCATTCCGGGGCTTGCAAACACATTCCCCGAGGGATTGATTATCAAGGAATACCCCCAGGTTTCTCGTCGTTCACTGTGCCTGCTACCCCGGGCGGTCAACAAGGTGATCTGATTCTCCCGAGCCTGATGAGCGAGGAATGACTTAATTTTTCCCGACAGGACTACCCTCTGGATAACGCAGAAGCTGACGCCGATGTATTCGTCTTAGCCCGCGAGATGGAAGGGGTTTGATCAGTTCAAGTCTATTGCGGCAAGGCCGGTGCCGTGTCTGGTGAGCCAAAAGCCTGTTTAAATTCAGGTTCGAGACCTTCGATAGGTCCGGACAGGTTATATACGGCGCTGGAAAGGCTATCCACTTGATCACCAAAAATCCGATCAAACAGATAGGCCCCTACCGCCAGCGGGATATTCGCAGTTAGCAGACCAATCCACGGTAAATTATTACTGACCGGCAGCGTCACAAACATTTCACCATTAATCGACTCGTCGCCCAGGTCAACTTCCCCGGTAATCTGGTAGAGGCTACTGGGACCGGATATTACGAGCCGATCTTCGATAGTCAGCAGACCATCATCTAAATCCAGGTTACCGGTGATCTCATCGAAAGCCAGCCCACTGCGCAGCAGGTCATCGCTGAAACGCAGCCGCTGGAATACCGCAGTCAGATTGATAAAACTCACCAGTCTCAAGGCGCCACCAGTGTCGGAATCTCGCAGGAAGCGACCATCGTCAACTCGCATATCAATACGACCGCTGAGATGCTCACTAGAGAAGAAGGCAGGAGTGCCTGGCCAGCGCAACTCAGTCACGAAAACCGCGCGGTCACTCTCAACGCTGGGCGCATAGCCATTAGCCTCCAGCACGCCGCTGATATCACCTGCCTCTAGCACGCCGGTTAGTTCACTGTTGTGCTCAATGCCATCATAGAACCAGCTGAAGTGCGGCTCGAGGTACTCAAAGGCCTCATCGGGCTCGTCGCGCCCCAGCCGCAGCCCCCTGAAGTCAAAATTTATGTCATGAAACTCGGCGCCAATTCCGGTGGGTGTCAGGGTAAAAGCCCAACTGCCAAACTGCCTGCCTCCGATGTCAAACTCATCGGTTTCGAACAGCATGAGCGGTAATGCTCTTGGGTCAAAACCGATCAGCGGATCTTCACGCTCTTCATCCTCGTCACGAACTCGCCCTGCGTCAGTTACCGCAACTGTCGCGGGCGCCTGCTCGGCCGACTCTGTTACACCCACAACGACGGCTGCAGACTCCGCTTCCTCTTCTTCGTCGCCAGGCAGCCGCAAATACTCCAAATCAACCTGCAGGTAATAGTCGTTGTCGTAGGGGATGACCACCTCCCCCTGCACTGCATCGCTGCTTACCCGGGTTAACCAACCCGCAGCGGCAGGGGAAGGCTCCATTCTGAAGCTCACCTCGGGGATTTCTTCACCGAAAAGGGAAAAAATATCTGACTGGATATCAACGAACGCTATTGTGCTAACAAGTTCTGATGTGGATTCATTGGCATCCCCCATACCGGTAATCAGGTTTACCCAGGGCTCGAGATCAAACCGCTCGATGCTGCCAAAGATTGCCAAACCCGCAGTATCATTGTCAGCCAACTGCTCCATACTGCTGTCTTGCTCGCCAATAACCACCAGGCCATCAGTGATGATGCTGTCATCAATATCGAGCAGGAATCGCATACCCTCACCAAGCGTACCGCTGATCTCCTGCTGTGTCCCATCAAAGGCTAAATTGAGACTGAGGGGCATCTGCAGATCGGGCATTTTATTAAATGGCTCCGGCAGATCCATGGTGACACCCAGCAAATTGGATTCGATTTGCAGCACATTCGCGGCGCTTGCATCCGGCCGCTGGTCGATGGTCATCTTGGCGTCATAGGCAAATTCGCCGGTCATATTAGCGAGCAGGTCTCTAACAAACTCGCTTTGGCGTGGCCAGGCAATCATCTCGGCTGGCGTGGAGGATCCACCACCTTCGATCACAATCGTCTCAATATCACCGGCTTCTCCAGTGGACGACAGCGCTAAATCAATCTCGGCACCGAACATCTCGCCACTAAATTCAGAGGGCTCCAAGCCGGTGCGGGTATCAAAAACGATTGCGCCTGTAAGTTGACTCACCGACAGGTCAAAATCAGGTATCACCAGATCGTTACCGGCCATCACCATATCGAGCCGTATCTCGGTCTCAGCCCCGCCCTGGTCTAATGGAACAAGGACCTCAACGTCCGCAGTAAATTCGCCCTCTGCCTGCCAGGTAGAAAAAGTTTCCTGTAGGCCATCCCCCAGGGGCGCAGCCTGGATGTAATCCAGGCCCTGGGCTGTCAGCCCTGAAGCGGCACCGGTGACGGTGAGCAGGTTGCGCCCTGCCTCATTACGGCGGACGATGCCCGTGGCCGTTTCCATCTTCATGCCAAGACTGCTGCCACTGTCTACCTGCACATCAATATTGTTGTCATCGGTCACTACGGTGGCGGTCAGTTCCTCAAGATTCGGAAACTCATCACTGAAGTTGACCTGCCCGTTTTCAAGCTGCCAATAGCTTTGAAATGTTTTAGTCTCAGAGGGCGAACCTCCAACGGTTGAGCCCCTATATAGAATTCCACTATTGTAGATATCACCGTCAACAATAGCCTGTTCCAGAAACTGCATGGTATTGCGCAGACTCTGGTTTATGTTCGGTCCATCCGGCAGGTATAGCGTTTTTTGAGCGGCATCGACCCGTTCTGCGCCCACCACGAGATCTAAACTCGCGTCCCGGCTTCCATCGGTAAAACGCTGGGTGATGGAGGTGAACTGGGCATTGCCGTCTACAGCTTCTGACTCGGCAACAATTCTGCTACTGACCAACTTGACTCGCTGCCCATTGCTCAGGTCAACATCAATTAATAGGCGTCCATTCACATAGCTGTAATCCCAGACGCGGGTAAAGGTTGCGGGGATGTTCATGCTGAAATCAGTTGAGTCCACCTCCGCCAAGCCGGTTAGCTGCTGTGCCGCCTGATCAAATTCCATCTCTAAATAAGCATCTATGCCCCATATATTGGGGGAATTCCTGACCGAACCTATCTGGCCATCCACCACATTGCTCCGCAGTGAGATAATGTCATCCGCGGTATCTGTTAGCGGCATGCTAAGACTGAAATTTTCCAACGCACCATCGGGATTGAAGCCCTGGAGCTCCGTCATGGCGTTATCCGACAAGACCCCACTATCCAAAGCTAACTTAGCTAGCAAACCCAGTTCGATGCGATCGGCGCGCACATTGAGAACACTTTCTGGCACCAGGTAAACGTAAGCATTGAATGAGCGCCAGAACTCCTCGCTATAGTTTATCGACATGTCCGCTAGCGCAACTTCCCAGTGGTCCCTGGCCATACCTCGGGCCAGCTTCGCCTTACCCTGAAAATTATCCAGCCGAAGCGGCTCGCCATCCAGCAAACTTATTGTGACACCAGGCACCTCTAACTCAATATTTGCAGCAAGTAATTCGCCATCTTCCAACTTCAACCATGCCTGACCCCCACCCTGCAGGCTCTCTATTGCTACTTGCCCCAGATCCTGCTCGGCGAACAGCCTGGAGTAATCCGAATTTGGCACGCTTATATGAAACGTTCCGGACACCTCATCGAGTGAGTCACCCTGTACTTCAAACGAGAATGCAAGCTGCTCGGCATTGCCCTCCAGATTAGCGTTAACATGCAAAAAGTGATTATCACCCTGGTTCTGGAAGGTAGCCACGCCATTAACCAGACTAAGCCGATCACCGCTGCGGGTGAGAACGTTGATTCCCACATCGGTCAGATCCAGATGGGTAAAACTGAGAAAAATTTGGTAGAGCGAATTAAGATCCACCGGATCACTACCACCGGCGGCATTCACACCCGTCAGTTGCCAGCTGCCGTCGGTATTCTGTGAAATGTCGACGGCAAGACTTTCAATGACGAATTCCTCGAGCACCCAGCGTCGCTGCCAGACTGAGCGCGGCATATCCACAATGATCTTCGCTCTGGCAAAGCGCAAAGCAGAGCCAGGTAACTCCTCGCTCACGGCAAGCTGCAAACCGTCAATCTGAACCACGGGATTGAAACCAGAAAAACTGCCGGTTAGGGACTCCACGGAAACGGGTATGCCGGTGCTTTGCTGGATCTGCTCTTCGAGAAAGGACGCGTAGCGCGAAATAGCCGGCGTGAACTGTCGCCCAGCGGATACATAAGCAGCAAGCAACACTACCGCCACGACCACCAGCAAGAGTAGCTGTTGATAGACTTTCTTCAGAATCGTGGCAAACATTTCAAGGTTACTGTCAGAAGCGCTTGTTCATAGAGTCAGGGAAAGGAACGCAAGTCTGAATTCGGCGCGGTCTAGTCCCAAATGTAGCCTAGGTTTGCTTAACAGGGACTTAAATCAGACTGGGAAGCAATACCATCGGATCCTAAGTTAAGACCACATCGAACTGTTCCTGAGTATACATAGGTTCCACTTCGAATTTGACTGTCTTACCGATTAATTCTTGCAGGCCAGCCAGGGTGTCAGATTCCTCATCCAGCAACCTGTCCACCACGCCCTGTGAGGCCGTAACTAAAAGAACATCGTTCTCATAGGCCCGGGCGACCCTGAGGATTTCCCTAAATATCTCGTAGCAGATTGTCTCCGTCGATTTCAAAGTGCCGCGACCTGCGCATATGGGACAGTGACTGTTAAGAATCTGACCCAGACTTTCACGGGTGCGCTTGCGGGTCATTTCAATCAAACCCAATTGTGAAATACTGGTGATTGTGGTGCGGGCATGATCCTTCTCCAGGGCCTTAGTGAACGTGCGCTGCACCTGACGCTGGTGCTCTGGATCAATCATGTCAATGAAATCGATGATAATGATGCCACCAAGATTGCGAACCCTAAGCTGTCGGGCAATGGAGGTGGCCGCTTCGAGATTAGTCTTCAGGATGGTCTCGGCGTGATTCCGACTGCCCAGGTAGGCCCCTGTATTTACGTCGATAGTGGTCATAGCCTCGGTTTGATCTATGATGAGATCACCACCAGACTTGAGCTTCACACTGCGCCCAAGGCCCTTGTTGATTTCGTCCTCAACGCCGTATAGATCAAAAATCGGGCGTTCACCACTGTAAGGCTCTACCTGGGTTTGAAGTTCCGGCACATAGTCTTCCAGGAACTTACAAATCTCGTCGAACGTCGCCTTGTTGTCGACCCGGATCTTTTCCACTTCGGGACGAATCAAATCGCGCACGGTGCGCATATAAAGTGGCACTTCACGGTAAACCGCCTTAATACCTTCCTT
>MDTC01163313.1_pt1 | contig 20992 bp, 25 predicted proteins | sample 811181 | NCBI WGS metagenome assembly MDTC01 (sample SAMN05326644, study PRJNA326480) | marine metagenome | isolation source: seawater | place: Pacific Ocean: North | collected 2011 | reverse complement strand
CCTAGTAGCTTTTCTCCTGACCCAGAACCCGCTCACCAATAAATGACTTGATGAGTTCCTGGCTGATGGGCGCAATCATTGGAATCATAATCTCACGCAAATACCGTTCCACGTGATACTCCTTGGCATAGCCCATTCCCCCGTGCGTTAATACCGCGCGCTGGCATGCCTTAAAGGCCGCTTCCGCGGCAAGGTATTTAGCACTATTGGCCTCAGCGCCACAGGATTTCTCCGCATCATAAAGGCTCGCGGCCTTGAAGGTCATTAGGTGCGCAGCTTCGAGTTCCATCCAATTCACTGCCAGAGGATGTTGAATTGCCTGGTTTCGCCCGATCGTTCGATCAAATACGACCCGCTCACGGGCATAATTAGCTGCCTTCTCGAGGGCGATCTGACCCAGCCCTACTGCTTCTGAAGAAATGAGTATTCGCTCTGGGTTAAGCCCATGAAGAAGACATTTCCACCCATCACCCTCAGCGCCGATTCGGTTTTCGACTGGAACAATCAGGTCATCAATAAACAGGGCATTTGAATCTACCGCTTTTCTGCCCATCTTTTCTATCAACCTTACTTCAACCCGCTCCCTGTCCAGCTTTGTATAGAACAAGGTCAACCCGTCCGTCGGGTTCACACAATCTTCGAAGGCGGTAGTCCTAGCGATAATCAGAATCTTGTTGGCAGTTTGAGCAGTTGATGTCCACATTTTACGACCATTGATGAGGTAGTGATCTCCTTCCCTGGTGGCACGTGTCGACAGCCGGGTCGTATTCAATCCAGCATCTGGCTCCGTAACGCCAAAACATGCCCGGTCATTCCCCTGAATCAGGGCCGGCAGGAATCTCTCCTTCTGCTCTTCAGTACCGAAAACCACAATTGGATTAGGCCCGAACAGATTCATGTGAATAGCTGATGCACCGCTCATCCCCGCCCCTGACCGGGCAATGGAATGCGCCAGGATGGCAGCCTCGGTGATGCCAAGCCCCGCACCACCGTACTCTACCGGCATGGCAATGCCGAGCCAGCCACCATCGGTGATAGCTTTGACAAATTCTTCGGGAAACTGGCCGTCCGTATCCCGTTGGCGCCAGTAGTCATCACCGAACTGTTCGCAAATTTTGCGGATGGCAACCTGGATTGCTAACTGGTCTTCATTAAAGTCAAAGTTCATTTGTTTTCTAGATATCCTATATAATCAATTGAATATAATAGTTTTCCAAAATCATACAACAAAAAGTCTTTAGCCAGCCAAATATTAAGAAAGCCACTGAATATTTCCATTTTTTATTCACTTATCACAAGGAAAATATTGCTACTGTTACGCTTCTTTTTTCGGACGCTAGCAGAGCAATGCAGGCAAATAGCTATCATAGCAAACGACTGCGCACCAGAAACGCCCTGGTCCATGCTGCACGTGACCTTGTCTTTGAGCAGGGCCACGGAAAAATATCCATCCGGGATATAACCATTCGTGCAAATGTTGGTACCGGCACATTTTACAACTACTTCCAGACCAAGCAGGAAGTCTTTGCGGCCGTCCTGGACCAGTTTCGCGAAACCATTACACAGGAAATTGAAGAAGTACGGCGCAATCTGAAGGACCCTGCAATGACCATCGCCGTGACATTGAAATATTACTTCCGCCAGGCTCAGGACAATGAGCAGTGGAATAACTTTGTCGCCTTTTCCGGGTTGCCAGGCAAGCATGTTCTGCATCAGGACGAGCAGCAATGCTTGACAGACATCAAACATGGCGCAATAGCAGGACGATTCAAGGTTGATGATATCTTTTTCACCCAGAGCCTGATCATTGGAATGGTCAAACATACTAATCTTGAAATTAGTAAGGGTGCACTTGGACGATCAGCAATGGACGATACGATTAAACACATATTGCGCATGCTCGGATTGCCGGATCTTGTTGCCAAGGCCCTAGTGCAGAGCCCCCTTCCACCGGCCCGAGCTGAGAGCGGAAGAGCTGACTCCCGTTTAGGGTAGTCAACAGCTAGTCAATGGTGCTTTGAATTAGGCACCATTTCAGTTCCACCTCTATATTTTCTTTGACCCAAAAGCTGATACTAGAAAGTGACCCAACATATCGACAGGATTGGTGACAACCTGGAACAGATATTCAGGCCGACAAGTGAGACCAATCGCCCTACCCAGATAGTTAGCGATGAAATCGCCAAGTCAAGACTGGAACAGGCTATAGCCAGTTCTTATCCGTTATCTAATATTGAGCGGGCTAGTTCCTTTGCAAGTGACTAATTTGTATACCTAACGTTATTGTAGCGTCGTGATATATTGCAAAATTCACTTGTCTGGGGACAGGAACTAGCTGGCCAGGGGGCTGTATCGCAGCATTGAGCGAGTTCCATCCGCCAGCCCCTTGCGGAACCTTGATTCATAGACGACCCACCCCAGGGGGTACTTGTCGCCGAACAGCTCTATCGCTTCCTGTATTACGGTATCGTCTGAAACCAGGCTAGCCTCTACTTCGAGACTGGGTAATTCTTTGTATTTGCCGTCAGTACTCTTCCACGACCCGAGGTCGCCAACCCATACGCGCGCGCGGTTCAATCCCTTGACGACTGCTCGTGTACGCCAACTACGGGTGGATGTAACCACATACATGTCATGACCTTTCTGTACGAACCAAATCTCTGCCTGGCAACTGCTCTCATTCCCATCGGACTTAATCGGCGAGAGATAGATCAGGTCCGAGTCCGTTATCGCTGAATTAACCTTGCTATCTGCAAAAACTGAATTTGACAGGCTGGACAGCACCGGTGCATACAGAGACAACTCAAGAAGCATTCGCCTGGTGATCATGTATGTGACCTCATACTATTAGAATGGAAATTTCCTGGGCTCTTGCCCTACTACAGGCCGAGAACCATCTTCGCCATGATATTTCGCTGAATCTCGTTGGAGCCGGCGAAAATGGAAACCTTTCTGGTATTGAAATAGGTCGGTCCTGCTGCCGCGGCATAGTCAGGTCCAATCGGCTCCCTATTCAAACCCGTTACTGGAGGAGGATTATCGAAGGGGATAGCGTAGGCCCCCGTCGCTTCCATAACCAATTCTGTCAGTTGCTGCTGCAACTCGGTGCCACGACACTTGAGCAGAGAAGATTCTGGACCAACATTGCCGCCCGTATTCACCGAACTGAGTATCCGTAATTCGGTAAATTCCATGGCAGATATGGCGATCTCCGTTTCCATCAGTTTGCGCAGGAAATCCGGATTGTGAATCAGCGGCTCATCGTCATCACACTCAACAGCTGCGATACGCTTGACATGTTCAAGGCCAGCTTTTAGTCCATGAGAATAAGCATTGCCACGTTCAAACTCCAGCAGGTACTTTGCACAGGTCCAGCCTTTTCCCTCTTCTCCAACTAGGTTTTCAACCGGCACCTTCACATCGTTGAAGTGAACCATATTGATTTCCTGGTAGCCCTCCGGTGGGCAGTCAATGGTCTTGATGGGCACCACGTCAATGCCTGGGGAATTCATATCTATCAGTAGAAAGGAAATACCCAGCTGCCTGATATCTTCATTGCTGGTCCGCACCAGACAAAAAATCCAGTCGGCATATTGCCCAAGAGTGTTCCAGGTTTTTGTGCCGTTAACCAGGTAGTGACCTCCCTTAGGCTCCGCCTTGGTTCGAAGGGAAGCCAGGTCAGAACCGGCGCCGGGTTCGGAATACCCCTGACACCACCACACATCGCTGGACAAAATCCCGGGCAGATGCTTTTCTTTCTGTTCATCGGTACCAAATTTCATGATAACCGGCGCAACCATGCTTTGTCCAAACGGCATCACCCCTGGTGCTCCAGCAGAAGCCATCTCGAGATCATAAAGATATTGCTGGGTCGGCGTGAACTCAGGCCCACCGTACTCTGCAGGCCAGTTGAGCCCTGCCCATCCCCTCTTGTAGAGCGCCTGTTGCCAGTGAACATGGTCTTCCTTGGTAATGACCCTGCTCCTGGCATGCGTATCTCGCATCTCCTGAGGATAGTTGTCTTCAATCCACTGACGAACTTCTTTCTGAAATTCAAAATCTTCCGCTGTAAATTCTAGATCCATGTTTTGTCTATACCCCTGCCAATATCTTCATTATACCGCACCCTCGACCAGGCTTCTGCCAACCACTTTGAGTGCTAAAGTCTCTTCCGTTCCCTCAAATATCGAAAGTACACGAGCATCCAGCCAATAGCGACTCGCAGAGGTTTCTTCTGCATAGCCCATTCCTCCATGGATTTGCATCCCTTCGCGTGTGATCCACTCTGAGGCCTTGCAGGCAAAAAGTTTCACCAGACTCGCTTCCGTTTGCCCATGACCGGCATCCATAAGCTTACCAACCATGTATGTAAATTGACGTGACGCACCGAGGTAAATCCCCATTCTTGCGAATTTAATCAGCGAGAGCTGATAGTCAGCGACAGGTTTCGCAAATACTTTTCTGTCCGTTGCGTAGTCTATCGCTGTTTCAAAGGCAGCCTGCATGACTCCGCAAGCTCTCGCCGCCGTCTGGATTCTTCCCCCCATAAAGCCACGCATGGTGAAATAGAAACCCCTGCCTACACCCTGACCTTCTCCGATCACGTGGCTTGAGGGGATGAAAAAATCATCAAAAAAGAGCTCAAAGGAATGCATGCCGCGGTAGCCAATCGTAGGAATGGCGTTACCCGTAAGACGACCACCAGTTTCCTGTACGAACTCGAATTTACCATCATCGGTTGGCGGCTTTTCAACCATGAACAGGCTTAGCCCCTTGTGACCCAGGGACAGGTCAGGGTCTGTGCGGGCCAAGGTCAATAACACACTTGCTTTCCCAGCAAAGGTGCTCCAGGTCTTGGCACCGTTTAGAATCCAGCCGTCGTCGGTGGCGGTCGCCTTGAGACGCATGGAGGCGACATCAGAACCATAGTCGGGCTCAGTGATGGCAATCGCACACAATAACTCTCCTGATGCGAGCCTGGGCAGCCACTGTTCTTTTTGCTCACTGGTGCCACCCTCTAGCAGCGCCCTCGCCATAATTTCAGGTCGGGTGATGAGTGAACCCGCGCCCCCCAGAGATGCGCGTGACAGCTCCTCCGTCACCACAATCATGCCAAGACTGTCTTCATGATCATCTGGTAGCAGGCCACCAAATCGCTGGGGTACACTTAACCCGAAACAGCCCAGCTCCCGAAGGCCATTTAAAATATCGTCCGGAATAATGAGATCTTTTCGATGAATGTCCTCTGCAAGCGGCGCAACAACATCAACAGAGAACTGGTGAAAGGTCTGAGCCATCATAGCCTTCTCTTCATCCAGCCCCCTATCACCTAAGCTGCCCTTCATATCGACTATCTGCCGACCGAGTTCTGCGAGATGTGTATTGGACAGATGTTCCCTGCAGAAGTGGTCACAATCCTCACCGCCATACAATTCATCAGATGCCAAACCAAAGTCCTGAGGGCTACGACTCAGCCTTGAAGTAATATTTGTAATGACTTCCGCGGCAAAGGTTTCTGCCAGATTTCTTTCAAAGTCAGTCAGCGCCGATGAATAATCTAAATACTGCTCCGCGCACTTGAGTTCAGCCGTACTGACGGCAAGGTCGAACACGGACTGCTGATAGTCATCCAGGCTTGACACTTTGAACTTACTATCCCGCGTACATTGGCCATTGATATGTTTCAGTGACTTGTCGAGGATGTCGCTGAGCCAGCCCAAGTGAACTGCTGATCTACTCATTTAGTACGAAGCCGGCATTTGACCAGGGTAGTGAGCCGTAAACCAGCAATTGTAAATCGTTGTTCTTGGACTCGGATGTGCAGCAATTTGTATTTCCTTTTGGCTATTTGAATCAGTATATTCGTCTATTGTAATTGAAAAAGCACTAACGGGTTTCTTTTCCTTTTCTTCGCGGTCTTCGCGCCTAAAAAAATCAAGATGGGGGTGGGGATCACCAACTCTCTGTTGAATCTGTCTTAGATATTCTGCAACGACTTTGTTGCTATCCGTATAACCCACAATGCTGATGCTATCTTCTTTTTCCCAAAACTGCTCAATTGTAATCCCGTCCAGGGGAATCTGTTCGACGGAACTTCTAAGATCTGTAACTGACCGATAGGTGCTGCGGATGAATTCCTTTATTTCTGAATTTGGCTGCTTGCTGGATCCATTCATCCTCAAGGCAGCCCGACAGGCTTGTTGAGCCGCGACCCTGTCTCCCTCTGCCAGTAGATTGTGACAAGCCTAATTGTTGTTGGTTTTATCAGGGCACGCTGCATATCCTCATCGTCTGAAAAGTAACCACGATAAAACTCCAGCAGGAGGCTCGTCTGGGCTGCAGCATCATTATACCGTCCCTGAGATTTATAGTGTTTTTCGAGGCCTCTGTATACATTTTCATGGTCGTAGTGACCTTCACCATACACGTTCAATATTGCAATTATGGCATCACGATAAAGATCCTCAACCTGGTCTACCGAAATTTCCCCGCCACCACTGTAAAAGTCAGCTGCGCGGGGTACTAGATAGACAAAGTTTTCCAAATAGTCCGGGCTTGCCGACACCTCCATCAGCAGTGTGCGAAAAATCCTGTCAGCTGATTGGCGATCGCCAATTTTTGCGTACCGGAGAGCAGCGTCCAATTGCTCGTCAAAGCCAGGCACGCGATCGCTGTCCAGCGCCTGAAACTCGTCCCCGGCAGCAGGACTCGTAGTCAGTTCCTGCTCAGCACTTCGCTGATATTCTTCTGGTTTCAAACTATCACACCTTCCGTTTTCAGGCCCAAGATTCTTAGGCCTGGCATAGGAAAAGCGTTATATCAGACTCTGCTCCTCACTATACAAATGGTCAGCACCGGGACGGCACCCAGATCATACGTCGCCTGAGACAGGGTACAATGAACCCATATGACCATAGAAAGCAAATTCCCGGGCGTTGGCACTACGATATTTACGATCATGTCGCAGATGGCAAATGATCACGGTGCCATTAACCTTTCCCAGGGGTTTCCTGATTTCTCACCACCGGTAGAACTACTGGAAATGTGCGAAAAATACCTGCGTGGTGGGTACAACCAGTACCCTCCTATGTCTGGTGTTCCCTATCTCCGGGAACAAATAGCACTAAAGCTTGAACGCCTATATCAGACAGAGCTGGATCCAGATTCCAATATCACCATCACTTCCGGTGCTACCGAATCGCTATTTGTTGCGATTCAGTCCGTAGTCAGGCCCGGGGATGAGGTCATAGTGTTTGACCCAGCCTACGACTCTTATGAGCCCGCTGTAACCATGGCAGGAGGTCAGACCATCCACGTCCCTATGGCTGCACCCAATTTTCATATTGATTTTGACCGGCTGGGGGAGGCGATCAATATTAGAACGCGCCTCATCATTGTTAATTCACCTCACAACCCCTGCGGTAGCATCATTTCAGCGGCTGACCTTGAAAAACTCGCATCCATGACCCGGCAGCATGACCTTTACATTCTCTCGGATGAAGTCTATGAGCATATGGTCTATGACGGGGCAATTCATCACAGTCTCTTGACGAATGAAGAGTTGAGAAATAGGTCATTCGTCGTATCTTCCTTCGGCAAGACATATCATGCCACCGGCTGGAAGGTCGCATATTGCGCAGCACCAGTTGCTTTGACTGCAGAGTTCCGCAAAATTCACCAATTCGTAACATTTACCACCCACACACCGACCCAGTGGGCACTGGCCGAGTATATGGAACAAACCCCTGATCATTACCTTCAATTACCAGCCTTCTACCAGGCCAAACGGGATCTCTTTAATAGTGCAATGACTGGTTCAGGGTTTAACTTAACACCCAGCGCAGGCACTTACTTCCAGCTGGCAGATTACAGCGACCTGTCCGACCAGGATGATGTTGCATTTTCCTCATTCCTGACCCAGCAGGTCGGCGTGGCGGCCATACCCATATCGGTATTCCGCAAAGAACCGACGAGTGATCGCCTGGTCCGTTTTTGCTTCGCCAAGGAAGATGAGACTATCATCAAAGCAGCCGCCCTGCTCTGCTCAGAGAAAGTTGAGCAGGCAAAATGAGTCAGCTAACCGTGGCATTGGTGCAATCAAATATTGGCTGGGAACAACCGGAGAAAAACCTGGCCCATTTTGACGAGATTCTAGGCAATGGCGTTTCGGCTGACCTGGTGATTCTTCCCGAAATGTTCACTACTGGGTTTTCCATGGCGACTGCGGATCTGGCAGAAAAAATGGATGGGGCCGCCGTTTCCTGGATGCGGGACACGGCAAAATCTATCAATGCAACCCTGTGTGGCAGCCTGATCATTGAGCAGGACGGGAACTGTTTCAACCGCTTCATCTGGGCTAATGCGGATGGTGACTGCGAGCACTACGACAAGCGCCACCTCTTTCGCATGACCGCTGAAAACGAACATTACAGCAGCGGTCGCAACAAGCTGATCCTGGAGCTGAACGGTTTTCGCATCTGCCCACAGGTTTGCTATGACTTGAGATTCCCCGTGTGGAGCAGGAACGACAGTAACTTCGATTTACTTCTATATGTCGCCAACTGGCCGGCTGTACGGCGAGATCACTGGAACGCGCTGTTGCAGGCCCGGGCCATTGAAAACCTATGTTATGTGGTTGCAGTCAACCGCACCGGTGTAGATGGCAATGACATCAGCTACAGTGGAAATTCAATGGTCATCGACTTCGATGGTAAGCATAGAGTGCAGATGCAGTCAGAGGAGGCCATCAAGACAATCAGCCTGGACAAACAATCCCTTCTTGAATACCGGGAAAAATTTCCAGCCTATCTTGACGCAGACAAGTACGACCTGACGCTCTAACCGCCCGCTACTCAGTTGCGTCTTCTTCGGTGATGGTTATGACCGTCACCGAAGGTAAATTCATTGCCGGGTCCTGATGAAACCCACGAATCAAGAGGACAAATTGGCCGAGGCTCGTCAGGCCCAGATCCAGAGCAAGCTGCTTGGCCAGTTCATTGGGGTTGACCTTTCCGGCACGCGTATCGAGCAGCGGAGCTACGCCCCACAACAGTGACGTTCTGTTGAAAACTCTCTGACTCCCGGTTATCGCCAGGATGGGCGCGGCGGGTCTTGCGGTACTCATTGTTTGTGGTGTTATCCCCGATGTTGAGACAACAATGAAGGCCCTTGCTCCCAGGTTTTTCGACATTTTGGATGCCGCCGATGCCACGGATGTCCAGATTGTTGCTGGCACACTGGAATTCTGTCCCACCCCAGGCCCTGCCCCATGATGATTTTGATCTCATCACCCTCCAGGAGGTCAATACCATCGCCTTCAAATTTTCCGGTACGGATTTTAGGTCCGCAAAGATCCGCCAACACGGCGATGGGTTTCACCAGACGCTCGGTAATTAACCTGATATGGTCATAGGCCGCCTGATGACCGGCATGCTCCCCGTGGGACATATTAAGTCGGAATACAGCCACTCCCGCCTCGATAAGTGCTTCTATCAATTCAGGGGATGAGGATGCCGGGCCGGCCGTAGTAACAATTTTTGTCCTGCGATTAATCAATAGATCAATACTGGTAACGATTGCCGTAGAACCCCCGAAGGCAAGATATTGACAGTGTATTCCGTAGCTACCAAAGCAGCAATCAGAGTAGTTTCTGCCCGGGGGTCGCCATGGTAAGGTAGTTACACGACAAAGGATTCAGTCAATGGCAGAACTCAATATTCCGCGAGCCCACTCAAACAGCTGGTATGATCACCTCGCCAGCATCCAGTCTGGTTACTACTACCCGTGGAAATCAAGTATCGGAGACAAAAACGGTGAAGAGGCTTTTGTTTCGCTCTTGCGTGAGCATCTTAGCCTCGAATCTGATGTCCTGGAGGTAGGCTGTGGGCACGGGGAATTGGCCCTCGATCATGCCAAACTATGTCACCACATACTGGCCTATGACCGGGTGCAGAATTATATCGACCTGGCAAATGCAGAAAAGGCAAAAAGGCAGGTAACAAATGTCGATTTCCTCTGCTACGACGCCATGGACACCGGTCATGATGAAATGGCACTACCGCTGGAGGATAATTCAGTTGATTTGATCCTCTGTCGCCGGGGACCTCTGCACTGGATTGAGGATGCAGTTCGGGTATGCAGGGATAGCGCCTTCATTCTTGCACTTAGCCCGATGGAAGAACCAATTCCTGCCTGGACAAGCAAACTGCCGCACAAGTTACATTTTGAAAACTCAGGCAGACATACGGGAACGGGTTCAATTCATCAATCGGTGGAAAACCGCCTGCACCAGGTGGGATTGACCCTGCACAGTGGCTGGAGTTTTGACGTCCCAGAGGTCGTTTCTGACCCCATGGAGCTCTACCGGATGGTAACCTGGGGTCTGTCGGAGGTTCCAACCTTTGAAGACCTGAAATACAAATTTGATTCGATCTATGAAAGGTATGCAGAAGCGGATGGAATTATCCTTAGGCACTGCCGTTTTCTCTGGAAAGCACAGGTTGGAAAGTAAACTTCCAACAAGCATTCATTTTTCAAAGCGCGAATAACCCTATAATTCGCTTTGAACTCAGACTCCCGATTGGTTTTTACCTTGCTGTACTATTTGAGCGACTATCTGGCAGGCATCGCAGGTCCCTTCAGACTACTGTCTTCCTATATATTTCTCGCAGGACTGGGAACGGCCCTTGGCGCCATCGTCACCTGGTGGATGCTACCGAGATGTTGGCACTACCTTCCCGTTGACCGTGGTCGTGAATATGCCATTGATGCGGAAAAGAGCATAGGTAAACCAATCAGTGCGGGTGCCCTGTTTATCCCCATGTTTATTATCATTTCGTTGCTTGTCGTACCCTTCGACTGGAAATTTCTGGAAATCCTGCTGTGCGTTACGACTGCGATGATTGTAGGGTATCTTGATGACCGGGCGCAGGATGGCTGGAGTGAATACACCCTGGGAGCAATCGATCTGGTTCTTGCGTTCCTTGCATCTATGGCTATCTGTCAGTTAGCTGATTTTGTCATCTGGTTACCCCTGCTCAAAGATACAGTTACGATTCCACCTTTTCTCTTTATCCTCGGCGCAACACCACTTATTTGGATCTCCATCAACGCGACCAACTGCTCAGATGGTGTCGATGGCTTGTCTGCAAGCCTGTCTGCCATCAGTATGTTATTTCTTGGTGGAACCCTGTATGTCATCGTCGGGCACGCCGATATAGCTTCTTACCTCCTTGTTCCGCACTACGAACAGGGGGCCGATTGGGCAATTCTCTCCTTTGTATTACTTGGGTGTCTGGCGGGCTACCTATGGCACAACAGCTATCCGAGCGCGGTACTGATGGGCGATTCCGGCTCCCGCCCAATAGGGCTCATGTTGGGAGTTCTGGTACTTGCATGCGGCAACCCGTTCCTAATTCTCGTTGTCGCCTTTGTGGTCCTAGTAAACGGCGCCACCGGGTTAGTAAAGGTGGCCTTGTTACGCTTCTTCAAAATAGGGATATTCAGCAATATTCGCTATCCGCTACACGACCACGTGCGTCACAACATGGGGTGGTCCAATACTCAGGTGCTGGTTCGTTTCATGATCATACAAGCAGTTGGCACCCCGCTGCTGATGGTCTTGCTCCTAAAAATCCGCTGACGGCTACGACCTCCTCCGACGGCAGATGTCCAATCACCGTGAATAACAGCAAGCGGAAACTGTTCAGGCTAATTCCCCTATTGACCGGTCTCGTGCCCATTCTGTCGATACACACCACTTATCTGGTTTCCGCCTATGAAGGCTATGTCCCCTGGTGTAACCCCTATATTGACAGTTGCACATCCATTAGCGCGACTGGCCGTCACGGCAGCGCCTTCTACATTTTCAAGGCAACGATGATCCCAGCGGCCCTTTTCTTGGCTATATACTGGGTAATGGTCTGCGACTGGCTTAAGGGGCTTGGCGACTGGCCAGACATTGCAAAAACCATCATGACCGTGGGAATAATTGCCTCACTTTTCCTGGTTATCTATACGCTAGCCCTCGGTGCCGCCGGAGATAATTTCCGGCTGCAGCGGAAAATTGGGATTATTGTATATTTCACCTTTACCTTCATGGCGCAGCTACTGCTTATCTGGCGCCTTGGCAAATTACCCGGGCAGCCTCTTCACCTCACCCCTTTGTTGGCACTATGCTATTTCCTCCTTGGCACTGGCCTCTTCACCCTCATACTGAACACGACGACCGACAACTATTCAGACTATGAAGATGCATTCGAGTGGGTACTGGCGCTGGGAATTCACCTTTATTTCCTGGCGACGTGGAAAAGCTGGAGAGATACGGGGTATCCCGCCCAACTTTCGACTTAGCAGAAGGCTGCTGCAAAGAAGACAACTGCTATAATAAACACATTATTTGCTTTACTATCAATACGATATATACTTTTTCTATATATTACATTAATTTAATTGACCGCATCAACACGACCAAAGCCCTGTTAATTGATTTGCATGGCGTTGACAATCTAAGAGGATTTGCTGCTATCCTCGCTGAATGAAATCGCTGAGAAATACACCTTATATAAGTCTGTCAACCTGGCGTCGCAATGGCAAAGAAGTCAGCACGCCAGTCTGGTTCGCTGCTAGCAGCGATACCACCTTCTTCTGTTTCAGCGCTGCTGACGCTGGAAAAGTAAAACGGCTTCGCAACTCGCCGAGGGCGAAGGTTGCCAGTTGCGATGCCCGGGGTGGAAAGCTGGGTGACTGGCATGAGGCAAAGGCCTTTCTGGTAACAGATGACAGCAAGCAAATTGATCAGGCTTACACACTGCTGAAAAAAAATATGGTATCCAGATGTCAATAACCAACCTGATGTCCAGGTTGGGTGGCCGCATCAACAATCGAACTGTAATACGAATCGAACTAGAGAAAGTAGATGATACGTAGGATACTTGTGCTTGCGTGGCTTTTGACCGTCCCTATAGGCCCCGTCGCCGCATAGGAAGAAGAAGTAGCTGAGAAAAACTGGCTGCTATCAGAGAGCTAATGCAGGTTACCGGGACTGAGGCAAGCAGCGCACAGCTTTCAACACTCTTCACACAACAGATGCTGTCTATTCTCCGCGCAAGCAATCCCAACATCTTGGATAGAGCAGTGCAAGTAGTTGGTGAGGAGGTTTCCAGACTCGTAGAGGAGGAGCTAGAAAACGAGTCATTGCAGTCACAAATTTATCCCATCTATGCGCGCTACTTCACCCTTGACCACCTGCGCGGACTTATTGATTTCAATAAATCAATAATCGGTGCCAAGGCCAACAAAGTCATGCCCAGTCTCATGCAGGAGAGCCTCAGCGCGGCGCAGTCCTAGTCTGACAAGGTTGGTTCTAAAATGTCGGAGCGAGTACTCAATCGCTTCACGCAGGAAGGTATCATCTTGCCTCAGGTTAAGTCATATACGCCCCCTTCTGCTCAAGAGATGTCTGTTTTGCCTACAATTCTGTACAGTACGCCCTCCGTTTGACACGATCGTAAGCCATGTCCACGTTCATAATTGGTGACCTTCACGGATACCATGAAAAATACATCCACCTGCTCAGGGAGAAGGGACTTGTGATGGTGAGCTTATTTGGATGGGAGGAAGTAATCACCTCTGGTTAATTGGTGTTTTTTTTGACCGAGGCATTTCTGGTATTCGTTGTGTCGATATTACGATCAACTTACAACGACAGGCCAAGGAGGAAGGTGCGTTTCGTGCAGTCTCTTCTGGGAAATCACGAGCTTATGATTCTGTGCGCCTATCGATTCAAGAGCGAAGTAAACAGCGAAGGCGTCAAGGTAGTTGATAAATGACTCAACTGGGGAGAGATCGAGTAGGACCTGGTGGAGTTCACACCAGAGCATGCAAGCTGGATCGAGGAACTACCGGCGATGGCCAGAGTCGGGCAAGCCCTGCTTCTCCACGCTGACTCCACGCTATATATCAATTTTGGAGCCTCCATCGAGACTTTAAATAAAGCTTTCCACGGCTCGATGCGCAACAGGGAGCTCTTGCCGCCATGGGAGTTGGCACTAAGCGCGTTTGGCGAGCACATGGCCTTCTCAGAGCTTGAAATGACCGGGACGCAACGTACAAGGCAGATTCTCGGCCTCTATGGTGGTGATACGCTCATCCATGGGCATACACCTATCCCATACGCGAGAAGAACCAACCCGACATCAGTGATAGAGCACTGGACATATTGCGATGGTGCCTGCATCAATGTTGATGGTGGCATTTACATGGGAGCACCTGGCTTCGTATATGAGCTTCCTGACTAAGTCCTGTCAGCCCTCTGTTGAACTAAGAACTCGGATTAATCAGGGAGGTCATAATGTGATCTTCCCAGACGCCATTAATCTTGAGCAGTTTTTTTGCCTCTCCTTCAATTTCAAACCCCAACCTCGCAAGTAAAGCCCCGCTTCTCCTGTTCCGGGGTAAATAGTTGGCGATGATTCTATGTAGTTTTAATACATCGAACATGTAGTCCTTGCTGCTCTCGAGTGCCTCAAACATGATGCCTTTTCCCTGGTGCTTCCCGGCCAGGGCATAGCCAAGATGAACGGCCTCAAAGGTGCCGCGCACGATATTTGTGTAGTTGCATACGCCAAGCACTTCATTTTCGTCCTTACTTAATATCACCAGACATACACTGACGCCACTACGAAACTCTCTGGTCGCTGCGCGAAACTGCGCTTGCCAGAAAGGGACTGAGAAGAATTCCACCGAACGTTTGGGTTCCCACTGGGTAAGATGGCCCCTGTTTTCCAGCCTGAAAGTTAGCATCAAGCCTGCTTCATGAGGCTCCATTAGCCTAAGACATGTTCGTTCCGTCTCGATTCGTGGAAGGGCTGCTAATTTCAATCTGCCACACTCAGGGGGGTTATCAAAGACTGCCTGATAAGAATCGAATAGCGAAACCCGAGCCCGTCATCCTTAAATTGATCCAGCAATGTAAACCCAAACTTCCTGTACAGATTCAGCGCCCGCCCATTGAAATTGGCTACCGTGACCCTAATCCACTCGGGCTCATATCGTTTGATAGCATGTTGCAGAATTGCATCAAAAAACGGATATCCGAATCCCTGGCCGGTCAATTCCGGTTTCATACCAACACCCATATCCAATGCCTGGTCCTGGTAATGGCCACCAGAAACCTGCCCATCAGAGCCGAACGAACAAAATCCAACAAATTCACGGTCTTCATCCAGTACTGCATGAAATTGAAATTCCGGATTCAGTAACTCTTTAACATACTCAGCCGCCGGCCGATCGTTTGGCGGGTTATAGAAATCATAGGGAGGTGGATATTTCCAGCCCAGAATTTGCAATGCGTGGCTTTCCTCTAACAATGTCACGTGGAATCTACTCATGCTGTGCTCTTCGACTTGATCTCATGACTTCGAGCGCTGATGATAGCTCGTGTTGTCATTTTGGCAAAAAAAACTTTGGAATAAAATATGCGCGCTAGAAGCTCTGGTCCGATAGACCTACAGGCAAGAGTTAGTGCTCTTGAACAGAAATTTCCAACAGAAGAAAACAGACTCTGGAACCTATTTAATACAGTAACAGACCCATACTATGTAGCACTGGTTCGGGGTTTAGATACAAGCCAGACCCTTAAAGAACTCAAGGCATCTGTATCCCCGCCTGACGCAGACATACTATTAGCGATGTGTGATCACTTTCATACCAGATTCGTTGTTCAAAACGAAAAAAAAAATGTATTCTTGAGAAAGTTCTAAGAGGCCGGTGCTATGAGCACACATCCCCATGGCAGTAAATCACGCTGGGTCTTTTTATTGACCCTTTGCTCCATCTTAATCTTACCAGGCTGCTCCGATCCGAAACCTGATGGCCATGCTTATGTCATGAACGGCCTTGGAATTACCCTACCTGCATCTGGTATAGAAATTACCTATCTCCCCTACAATACTCGGGCAGAATTTTTTCACGAACCCTTATCTGAAGCCTACACTTATACAACAACCGGACTGAGTGCCTCCCTGCAACCGCTATGCGCGGAGGCGAACGAAATAATCGCCCGGCAAACGGACGAATTAGACCTTGCCAGACAGCAATTACTGCAATCAGGAAACGTCCCTGATACCGCTGATGCCTGCCTTAACATGTGTACCTCACGAATTAGTTTTGAAGCACAGCGAGAAAATGACCGAAAAACGCTGATTCAAACACACGCAGCGCTAGATCAACAAATCGCTGCTGCCAAGCAAAAAATGAAGGATCTACAGGCATCACGCGCCAAGAAATCGGGACAGCTTGGAAATAGGCTAGCAGCGCTTAGGTCAGAAAGAACTCACGCATTAAACACGGCGGCTGAACAACTGCTCGCAAGGCAGCTAGAAAAAGTAACTTTCGCAGTTGGGCTGAGACAACTAAGGTATTATAGTCTCTATCATGGAGCGAAAATAAGTGTAGAACTGAACAACAATACTGAGTTTGCTCTTGCCAGCGCACAGTATAGTAATCAACCAGTCTTAGCGGGCTACTATAATGGAGAAGAAATTAAGCGGTATTCTGATGTTCAGCTTCCTGGTTATGGACATAAAGGAACCACTAAAGACTCGCTCGGATTTGATAAACATTACGCTGTAGGGCCTGGAGAATCAGTTAGACTGGGCGTGGGTATTGATGACTTTGAGGGATTAGACATGAATAGCCCCTCTGGACGGCTCATGGCGCTGGAGAAAGGCTGGACCCCCAATAGCAAGGGCTACATATTACCCGATGAAATACGAATCGTGAACTTTCCAGCAGACCTGTTTCTCATTCCAGACGAAACAGGTCAACGGCAAGGCGCCAGCATCGTTTATAGCCCCAAACCGGTAGATTTCAAACAACAAGCTGCTGCTCAGGGCTTACCCCAAGACAGCGAGATAGCAAGAATATCAAGACAGCTCAGCAATCAGTCCTACCCTGAAGATGAGCAGATTGCTGCGCTAGAGGGTGAGATTTCGCAGCACCTCGCGGACAAAAAATCAGCAACGAACGCATTCAATTCAAGTAGTGTGGCCCAAAGTATTAACGCACTTGTTGAATCCGAATCGCTTTGCCGTACAGCGAGAGATCAAATGAACGATCTTGATCAATGGGGCAAGCTTCTTTCAGAGCAACAAAGCAACTTAGCTTCCTGTGCCACTGAGAATGTGAACACGGGGGCTATTTACGGGGCAATCTATTCTGTTAATAGAGAATATGATGAGGGAATTGAATTACCAAACATCCAAGAAAAGTACGCCGCAAAAGCAAAACAGTTGATATGGGCGAAATTAGCAACCGAGGCCCAATTTGGAAGTCGGTCAAATATAGATGGTGCCTTCAACATTGATGAATCCATAGACCAAGAGCAATCCTTGGTATTTGCCACATGGGCCAGTAGTCTGGGCGATCTATTTTGGATGCAACCGCTAAGTACACTGGGCACTAATAAGGACCTAAATCATGACCTTGCTAGGCAGGGGCCCATTGACGAGTATTTTGATGACGTAGTTGCCAGGTCGTGCTCAGGCTGTTCTTTAGAAGAGTTTTCTACGTGGATCAGCAACGCTGGGTTAGCCGCTCCTAATCCAAATCAGTTAGCAGGCCTATTTTCTCTGAACGAAATGAGAGCGGCGCGGCAATTAGAAATGCTTGAAACAATGGATTCAGGAACAGGACTGGCTGAGACTAATGAAGTTCAAGTAGCAACCTTGCCTGGGCAGGCTTGCAAGATATAACAAGTCTATCCGGCAGATCAACGATACGGTGGGGGTATAAATGGGGGTACAGATAGGAAGGGGATAAATTATATCTATGTATTTTAAATGCTTAGTGGTTATTCCCCGATCCAAATGGGGCCGAACCGGTTTGCTGGCTAGCGAGGGTCTGTTTATCTTTTTTAACAGATCAACAACCTGGTGACCCTTCTGCAAAAAAACAGCTCGTGGAGCTGTCAGAAAAGCAGTCGGAATTTGCCAACCTTGGGGTTCAGGTTGCGGTTATTACCTATGAACCCCCCCGAAACTCAACTCAATTTCAGCAATCAGTATGACATAAGCTACCTGCTCCTGTCAGACCCCGACGCCAGGCATATAAAAGCGTTTGGCATACTAAATGAGTCTTACAAGCCTGGTCACAGGGCTCATGGGGTACCGCACCCGGGTATTTTCATCATCGATCAGGAGGGTATTGTCAGGGCCAAATTCGCAGAGGACGGATACCGCAAGCGTCCCTCTATTGATCTTGTGCTCGAAGCCACTCGAAAAATGTTATTGGACTAGGGCGCTTTTTCCTTTCTTTCCACATCCACCGCGATCACCTTGTATTCAGGGCACATGGTTTCCTCGTCCGCAAAATTGCTAGAAACATTGTTGACCATATGCTCAGGGAAATGAAAAGTTGTAAATACAACACCAGGTTTCACCTTGCCGGAAACCTCTACGGTCAGAAATGTCTCCCCACGACTTGAATAGAGCCGAGCCTGGTCTCCCGTCTCAATACCCCGGGGTCCGGCATCTTTCTCGTTAATCAGTAGCGTATCCTCGCTGACTATTTTTTCGTTGTCAGTGCGCCGGGTCATGGTGGCAGCATTATAATGTTGCAGAACACGGCTGGTGGTCAGAATCAGCGGAAACTGTTCACCATTGCTTTCTAGTTCACCTGATTCCTGCCAATCAAAAAAGTGGAACCTTCCTTTACCCCGATTGAATCTATCCTTGTGCAGTATCTGTGTATCCATACCGCCGGCAGCAATTGGCCACTGTTTGCCATTTTCGCCAAGATTTTCTCTGCTTGCACCCGTAAGAAAGGGAACTACCCCCGCGACTTCCTGCAACAGGTCAGTTGCATCATAGTCTGGTTGCTGATATCCCATCCGGTTCATGATATCGACGATAATCTGCCCATCGACCTTGGTTCCCTCCAGGGGGGGTACGGCCGCCTGGACTTTCTGTACTCGTCGTTCACCATTGGTAAAGGTCCCACTTTTTTCAAGGAAGGAAGTCCCAGGCAGCACGACATCGGCAAGTTTTGCTGTTTCTGAAAGAAATATCTCCTGCACTATAAGCAGATCAAGGTTCTTTAGTGAAGCAACTACATGCTTGGTATTAGGCTCAGTCTGGGCGACATCCTCTCCCAATATCCACAGCGCTTTCAATGCTCCATTTCCGGCAGCATCAATCATCTGGGGGATCTTCAACCCAGGCTCAGCGGGTATTGGAACGCCATATTTCTCCTCGTAGTAGTCCTGATGTTCAGCAACCGGCAGGTAACCTGCTCCCTGGTGAGGTTGGCAGCCCATATCAGCAGCGCCCTGGACATTGTTCTGGCCACGCAATGGGTTTACTCCAACACCAGGTCTACCGATATTCCCGGTGATCATGGCAAGGTTCGAAATCAGCATCACTGTTTTCGAACCCTGGCTGTGTTCGGTAACGCCAAGACCATGGAATGCCATCGCCCTGCCAGCTGACCCATAGGCTAGAGCAGCGGCCTTCACCAATTCCTCGTCCACGCCTGCGACCCTGCACATGGCGGCAGCATCAAGGTCGCTGATCCTGCCAATGAACTCATTGTGTCCTTCACAGCGCCCCTCAATAAATGCTGTGTCCACAAGATCGTATTTGACGATATAGTGAAGCATTGCATTCAGTACCGCGATATTTGTCCCGGGGCGCAATTGTAGGTGGTAATCTGCGAGTTTTGCCAATTCGGTCTTGACCGGGTCAATCACAACAAGAATTTTACCCATCATTGCCCGCTGCTTTATTTTAGCCCCGGTGACGGGATGTGCGGCCGTAGGATTTGCTCCGGTCACCAGGATCAGGTCAGTAGAGTCAATTTCCTCAATTGAATTGGTAGCAGCGCCGGTTCCGAAACTCTGTTGCATACCAAAAGCTGTTGGTGAGTGACATACCCGGGCACAGCAGTCGATATTGTTAGTACCACATACGGCTCGAATAAATTTTTGCATGAGAAAATTTTCTTCATTTGTGCAGCGTGCCGAAGAAATACCCGCTATAGCATCAGAGCCAAATTCATTTCTAGTGCACCGGAGGTTGCCGGCAATAAAATCGTATGCCTCATCCCAACTGACTTCCTCAAATTTGCCATTCCTTTTAAGCAATGGGGACCTGAGTCGATCAGGATGATTGTAAAACCTGAAAGCATATCGACCCTTCAGACAGGTATGTCCATCATTGACCTCGGCACCCCTTGGAGCACTGATCGACAATATCCTGTCATCCTTTACGGCCACCTCCAGGTTACAACCGACACCACAATATGAACAAATGGTACGGACAATCTTGTCAGCTTGCTGGGATTTTGACTGAAACACATCGCTAATAGCGGCGGTTGGGCAGGTATCCGCGCACGCGCCGCAGGAAACGCAGTTGCTGTCTCCGAACAGAAGGTCGTCATCCTTGATAATCCGCGAATCAAACCCACGTCCCCCCATGGATAAAACGAACTGGCCCTGAATTTCATCGCAGACACGGACGCAGCGGGCACAATTAATACATTTTGCCAGATCCATCCGCATGTATGGGTGACTAGCATCCTTCTCGCGGTCCAGGTGCGTGCTTGGTTGCCAGTAACGAACCTCCCTCACGCCTACCTTTGCCGCAACATCCTGGAGTTCACAATTGCCATTTACCTCACAGGTGAGGCAATCCTTGGGATGATCCGTCAATACCATTTCCACAATATTTCGACGCAGCTTTTGTATGCTGTCAGTGCTCGTATAGATGTACATTCCTTCGGTGACCGGTGTATGACAGGATGCGAGCGTCTTCCTTGTACCTCCGGCGGTCAGTGCTACCTCCACCGAACACACCCTGCAGGCCCCATGTGGATTCAGGCGCGGGTCATCACAGAGGGTGGGTATTCTCTGCTCAAGCTGGTTGCGGCGGGCGAAGGCCAGAATTGTTTCATCATCTTCGATAGGCAGAGCAGTCCCGTCCAGCCACGCCACCTT
>MDTC01088351.1_pt1 | contig 20992 bp, 7 predicted proteins | sample 811181 | NCBI WGS metagenome assembly MDTC01 (sample SAMN05326644, study PRJNA326480) | marine metagenome | isolation source: seawater | place: Pacific Ocean: North | collected 2011 | reverse complement strand
TCAGCTGCATAAACAAAATATGCAGCATCGGCTTTTGTGGTAATTGTCTTTTTAGAACTAAATGTTCCTTGACCGTCTGTGTTCTCATACCATGCTATTTTGTCGTCCTCATGTGATGCACTAAGGACATCCATATCCCCATCGCCATCAATATCAGCTGCGTGAACAGAGTTTGCATAATCGGCTAGTGTAGTAATTGTCTTTGGAGAACTAAATGTCCCTTGGCCGTTTATGTTCTCATACCATGCTATTTTATCGTCATTAGCAGATGCACTCAAGACATCCATATCGCCATCACCATCAATATCAGCTGCATAAACAGAGGTTGGATAATCGATTTGTTTGGTAATAGTCTTTTCAAAAGTAAATGTCCCTTGGCCGTCTGTGTTCTCATACCATGCTATCTCATCGTCACTACCAGATGCACTAAGGACATCCATATCACCATCGCCATCAATATCAGCTGCAAAAACAGACAATGCACTATCAGCTTCTATGGTAATTGTCTTTTGAGAGCCAAATGATGCAGGGCCGAACGCGGAAGAGTACCCCTCACATGCATCCTCGGTAGCACACTTCGACTGGCAATCTGTAAGATCATCACAGCTCGTTCCATTGTACGTTTTATTGGTGGAAGAAAATGTAAAATCGCATCTTGCTTGACATGTGCTTAAACTAGAACATGACTCTCCTTCAAATTTACTCTTCGAAAGGACGTACCGCTGAGACCGTTCAAAACTCTTTTCAAAACCACTGCCTGAAGCGGCCTGCAACGGACCGTAGGCGTAAGTATATTGTTTTGGCACGGTTATCGACGATAACTTGTTTTTGCTTACAAATATGACAAGATTTCGTATTTCAGAATAAATCATTTTGTAGGAAGGGCTTGAACCCACTGTTGCGCCTAAATGACATGCATATTCTGTGCCAGCGATCCCATGGTTGCTACCAGCAGGATAACAATGGTTAATATATTCCTCAACCGTGTATGAATCTCCATTAGGCGTCAGTCTAAACATTATCTGGGTAGATTCTCTTCCTAACATATACAAATCCCCATTTGGTGTTTTTGCAAGATCGTGCCCCCAAGGTGGGAATGCTAAGGACGAGCTTCTCGTTCCTGTGCTAGGATCTAAACGATACAAGTTATATCTTTGGACAAAAAGAATATTTCCATCATCTTCAACCAAACAGGAATTTATTTTATAGCGACCGTCTACGGTAGTATCCGAATAGATCTCTGTAAATGTAGTGCTAGGCAAATCACTTTTAAAAATTTTGTGATTGAAATTACCCTCTTGTGCTACATATAACACATTTCTTGTTTTGTCGATGCATGCAGTGATGAGGGATGTTCCAACAGAGGTACTGATAGTGCTTTGCTGCCCAGTCGGAGTAATTTTTCCTATAATACCAGGTGTTCCTGTTAAACTAGGGTCACTACCAATAAGATAAATATTATCTGACGCATCTACTGCTAAGGTTTTGTACTTATAATTTGTATTTGTTCCTATTTCTGTTCTTGTCATGTCTACATCTAATTTCCAAACTTTGTTTCTGTCTAAGATAATTAAATCACCATTAGACAGTTCATCAACGCCTTTAGGCTCAGCATAACCATTTCCACTTGCAGGTGTATGAGGACAGCTGTAGTAATTGCCTCCTCTTTCGCTCATAGGGCAACCATCAAAATTGTTAACAGTACCTGTAAAGTTTACTCCAGCATTAAGACTTTTTGTGTACCCCTCGCACGCACTGCTCTCTAAGCATTTATTTTCGCAGTCGGCTACATCCTGACATGCCTCTCCAGCATAGGTCTTGTCCGCAGCCTTATAAATGGATGCAACCCGAATATCTTGAACGTCGATCGAATCCACCTTTAGAGATTGCCCAACAATTCCATCATTGCTATCCGTCACGACGGCTTTTGGTAAAGCATTGATATCTGCCGCTGTCACATTCACAACACCATCCAAAATGTTGAGGGTAGACGTCATGTAAGCCAAATACAAGTTGCCTTCGACAACAACATCCGTAAAGGAAACGTTCGACGCACCCATCACAACCGCTTTGCCAGCAGCTACTACACCTGCTTCAACATCCAATAAATTCAAATCACTGGAATTCAACGTCGCGAACAAATCTTCGCGGTAGAGGATGTGCGTAGAAACCAAGTCTCCATACGTAACACATTTCTTGTTGTACCCTGAATTACATAATGCTGATGATGCGGGATTGGTATTATAACGTACAAGTTTCTCTTCTACTCCCTGAACATTTGTAAATATATGTAACGAACATCCAGTTGCGTGAATAGTAGTATCTACAATCCAATTGTTTCCTCCTTGTTGCGGCCTTGTATAACCTTTGCTGTCAGCCCACTCCTTACAATCTGCTATTGACAACGATTTTTGCAATGAACCTAAGCCAGAACTTATTAAAGTGGGTAGACCGCGAGTCGTCACATTACCATACTTTTCTGCTTTTAAGTTCAAAAAGATTTCAGTCACATGGTCATCGTCATAAGCAGCGATGATCGTATCGGACGACTGTTGCAAATCGGCTTCCATCACTTCTAATTTCGTCAAAAGTTTGCCTTTTAAGGCAAGCACGGACAATCGTGAAGCATTCCAGGTTAAGGAAGCAGGTGTTAAATGCGTCCTCATCGGGTGCAAATCTTTACGAAAGCCAATTGTGCTGTCGTCTACCTGTGCTTGCTCCGTACCGTAAGCATACGAAATGAATGTTTTCAATTCAGATGTATTTGCTTTTGTTTTTGATAAGCTTGCAACCTCTGTCCAGACATATGCAGGTTTTAAACTCAAACAGGAACTGACAAAGTTTGGCGCGACGGGAGCCACAACATAATGTCCACACACGCCTTGCCCACCTGCTACATTAGTAAACACGCGCTTGTTTTGCTCATCAATGACACATGTCGAAGGGGCTGCTAAATTGTTCATTGAACCTGCAAACGTATAATTCGGATGATGTTCTGCAAAAATTTGACAATCAATATCCGTAATGTTCACATCCTTCACCGTGCTGACACGGTAGAGACAAAGGGCCTTGTTGGTCACGTCGAGGTGGTTACAACCACGCCTTTCGTGCTCACCGTACTCGTAAGCAGAGTTCACTTTGTAACCATCATGGACACTTGCGGTTTTCAGACCCAAGTCAACAACTGGCAAATTGTCACCCATATCTCCAAGATTATTTGTGGTACCTAAGCCGAGTTGCCCTTTATCCGCATTACCCCAACATTTTACCGAATCATCGTTCAAAATTGCGCACGTATGATAATTACCAGCAGAAATTTTTTTCGCTGTCTTACCAGTTCCTAAATCAATAGTTGCTAGATTGTTACCCATTTCGTTCGGTCCGTCTCCAACATTACTGGTAATACCATGACCAAGTTGCTTCTTGCTTCTATCACCCCAACATTTTACTGTATCGTCATTTAGGAGAGCGCACGTATGCATACCACCAACAGCAATTTGTTTCGCTGTTTTACCACTGCCTAAATCAACTGTAGTTAGATTATCTCCCATTTCATTCGGATCATCTCCTCTATTATTTACATCACCATACCCTAGTTGCCCGTAAGCTCCGTAACCCCAACACTTTACTGTATTATCAGTAAAAAGAACGCAATTATGATGAAAACCAGCAGAAATTTGTTTAACCGTCTTATTTGTTCCTAACTCAACGACTGGTAAACTATCTCCCATTTCATCCGATCCATCTCCCCTATGATCTTTATCACCATAACCAAGGTTTCCGTATTCTCCTCGGCCCCAACATTTCACACTATCATCGTCTAAAACAGCGCATGTGTGGAGATAACTGGTAACAATTTGTTTTGCTGTTCTATTCGTTCCAAGATCAACAGTAGGTAAATTATTACCCATTTCATTCGGTCCGTCTCCTCTATCAGTTGCATCTCCATAACCTAGTGCGCCACCAAAACCTTTTCCCCAACATTTCACACTATCATCGTTCAAAATTGCGCACGTATGGGAATTAAAAGTATCCATTTTTTTGGCTGTCATTCCTAATCCCAAATCAACTACAGTCTTTGGACTTAAAAGATCCTTTGTCTTTCCATGGCCAAGGATCCCATGAGCACCGTACCCCCAACATTTCACGGTTTCATCGTGTAAAAGTGCGCATGTATGCTCTTCACCAAGAGCAAGTTGCTTAGCCGTTTTTCCACTACCTAGATCAACAAATGGCAAATTATTACCCATCTCACCAGGTCCATCTCCACGAGTATTTGTATCGTTATATCCCAGTTGTCCATTGTGATTGTTACCCCAACATTTGACTAGCCCGTTACTAACTAATGCACATGTGTGATAACTACCTAGAGCAAGTTGAGTAACAACCTCAGTCACCAAAACTTCAGTTTGCAAACTGCTATTCGCCGCACAAATCTTCGTGCTAGTATTGTCTATAAACAGGACATGACTTCCATCAACGTCTTGCCATTCAGGGCATTTAACCTTACCTCCAGCGACGTAAGAGATATTACTCGTGTTCGCTGTACAGGCGCCACCTTGAGATAAAATATCGTTCATGATTTTTTCAACTTTTGCCTTGTCTACACTATCAATCTCTACAATTTCTTCTGTTGCACAGCCATCCGTTTTTTGCGAAAGGCTTAGACTAAAGGGGTGAACACTGTCCACACTGCCGTATTGAGAGTAACCTGTACAATTGACATCAGCCGAACATTTACTACTGCAGTCATCCTCACTAATGCACGGACTACCTACAAAGTTTTTGTCAGTCACAGCAATGTACGAATCTTTAGGAAGTTGCGTCATACGCGTATTCGTCTGTTTTGTAAATCCAAAACAATCGTGGCCAGCTATGTCACATTTTGTCCTGCAATCGACCAGATCGTCACATTCCTGTCCTAAGAATGATGCGTTCAATTCTCGCGTATAATGCGTATCGCTCTTCGGGCTGAATCGTGTAAGATCCAAACCAGACGCGTTCAACAAACCTGTATGAATTTTTATCGTGACCTCTTTCTTAAACGAAGTCGCATTGCCTGCCGTGCCTAAACCGTAGGCGTACGTCGGTGGTGGCAATCCTAAGTCAACTACTGTCAGGTTGTCGCCCATTTCGCCTGAGACATCTCCGCGATCATTTGTATCACCATATCCAAGTTGGCCGTAATTGTTCTGCCCCCAACATTTCACACTATCGTCATCAAGTATTACACACGTGCGAGAAGAATCAACAAAAATTTGTTTTGCCTTTTTTCCTGTTCCTAAATCAACAGTTGGTAAATTATCCCCCATTTCATTTGGACCGTCTCCTCGATCTATATTATCTCCAGAACCGAGTGCTCCTGTATACGTGTGCCCCCAACATTTTACGGTGTTATCGTTTAAAAGAGCACACGTATGATAAATACCAACACCAACTTCTATGGCTGTTTTGCCTGTTCCCAAATCAACAGTTGTTAAATTATCCCCCATTTCATTTGGGCCGTCTCCTCTATTAATTTTATCACCATAACCAAGTTGACCGTAATTATTGCTACCCCAACATTTTATTGTATCGTCATTCAAAACGGCACACATCTTTCCACTATCAGCATCAAGTAGTTTCGCTGTTTTACCTGTTCCAAGATCCACTGCTGGTAAATTATCTCCCATTTCATTCGGTCCGTCGCCTCGCTTATTCGTATCACCATAACCGAGTTCTCCGTTACTTCCAAATCCCCAGCATTTTATTGTATCGTCATTTAAGATAACACATTTATGAAAAGCACCTGCAACAATTTGTTTTGCTGTTTTTCCAGTTCCCAAGTCAACTGTTGGTAAATTATCCCCCATTTCATTTGGTCCATCTCCACGGGCGTTAGTATCACCATACCCAAGTTGACCTTTATCTCCGTTACCCCAGCATTTCACCGTGTTGTCATTTAAAAGAACACAAGTAGACTCGTCACCAAGAGCAAGTTGTTTGGCCGTTTTTCCTGTTCCTAAGTCAACAATTGGCAAATTATCTCCCATATGATTTGATAGCGTTCCACGGCCATCCGTGTTACCAGAACCAAGTCGTCCGTAACCTCCAGAACCCCAACATTTCACAGTATCGTCGTTTAGAATAGCACATGTATGAGCTTTACCAACAGAAATTTGTTTTGCTGTTTTGTTTGTTCCAAGATTAATTGTGGGTAAATTTGCACCCATTTCATTCGCCGAGTCTCCTCTTGTAATAAAATCACCATAACCAAGTCGTCCATAGCTATAAGAACCCCAACATTTTACCGAACCATCACTTATTCGTGCACATGTATGATCAATTGCAAGAGCAAGTTGCTGCACCACAGTTTTCGTTTTGCTATACCCCTCGCACGCACTGTCCTTAGTACAAGCGACTTGACATGCATCAAAATCACTACAAACCGTCCCTTCGTACTTCGAGCCAATTGATAGATATTCTAATGTTGTCTTCTCCTTCGATATACTAAGGCCTTCAAAATCAACATTTTTCAAACTTTTCACATCCATGTCGGTCAATACTTGAATAATTGCATCTCCTACAACTTTCTTGTAAGACAAAATCTCTGCAAGACCATTATCAGGGCCGTACGTGTAGACTATTTCTGGCAAAGCAAACTTCTGGGCTGAAATCTTTGTACCACTTGCGAAGGCAATAACAGCACTCTTATTTAAAAGTACGAATGCTTCTGTACCAGAGACAAGAGTAGCATCACCCAACTTTTTGTTGTCTCGATACCGTTGAGCGTAAATGCCTGCCGCTTCCCAGACGACAATAAAATCATTGTCAACAGCAGCGACATGAGCACTGCTCCCATTATTCACCTCCAAACTAGCCAATTTCACACCAGACGCGTCAAAAACTTTCCCTTGAACTGTGCTATTTTCAAGGTACGTAATTACGAAACCGTCTTTTAAAGCTGCTACCGATGCACCGCTAGCCAGCGACTGACTGACGTTGACTTCTGCACCAATTTTACTGAGACTAACAGACAAGACTTGTGCGTAGACGCTACCAGCAGCTGAGTACGTAACAACCAAATTACCACTAGACAACAAGGCTACCGATGCTTCTCGACCCTGTGCATCTTCATGTACTTCATATTGAGGTACAATTTGATAACCGAGTGTTTCAGTAAAAGAAGAACTCTTCAATTGTACATTTGCGGGACAAATCATTATATTATGCGGAGTGTTAACGTATAATAAATGACTGCTGTTTATTGACTTCCAAACTTTGGTGCCGTTACAATCATTTTCTGTCAATATCTCTGGCAAAAATCGAATGTCGTTGCCTGGGTTACCAACAGTGCATCCACCACCTTGTTTCATAATCTGATTTATATATGCTTCACCAGTTGTTAAATTTACGGTGGTAAGAGCCATAACCTGACCTGAAGCAAATCCTTCACAGCCATCGGCTTTTTGAATATATTCCAACTTGTAAGAAGAGATTGTATTGCCAGAACGAGGTGTACAATCTTTACCTTTTGGGCAGAGACTGGCTTCGTATTCATCTCCTAGTCGGCCTCCATCAGTTGCATTAAAACGTTGCGCATATAGACCATCATCTTCCCAAACAATCAAAAAATCGGATTCTATGGCAAGTACAGAAGGATTTTCTTGTTTCCCAACTGTCTTGTTATTTACACGAAATTCATAGTCATCAGCACCATTCGGAAAAAGATATGTTGGATCAGTTTCGTTCTTTACAACACATCCGTACGAGCTAGTGCCACAAGCAATGTCTGTCTTTTCCGTATTGTAATAAATTTTATGTTTGTTAGCAACACCATTTGCTACCTTAATAATACAGCCGTGTGCAACAATATCATATGCACCCTCCCCGCTAAAAGTACCGTTCACAGACACAGAGTAATCTACACATTCATCTCGTGTCAAATTTTGTAATCCACTAAACCCAGTGGTTAGGATACCGTATTCCTGTTTAATTTCCACCTCCGTAACATTTTCAAAAAATTTCTTTAGTGGTTTACCATCTAAGTCATACCGTTTTGCGTAGATACCAGAATCAGCACCGTCTTGAAGCTGGCTTTGCCAAACGACAACAAATCCATCTTTTAAAGCAGCCACCGATGCTTTTTCCTGTTTTCTTGATTCGTGAGAGTTGACTTGAAACGCTGGAATGATGACGGTGCCATTGTCTTTGATAATTTTAGCATCAATCTCTCCATCAACTTCATAAACAATGACAATGTTGCCATTTTTTAACTTTGCCATAGTAGGGTTCGAGTGCGTGTAATTACTGCTAGAGATAGTCATTTCTACTCCCTCTTTTTGTGGCGAAAAACTGGTAGGGATATCAACTGAATATCCGTCGCATAATGCATCAGTGTTACATTGTGATATACACGAACTTTCGTTCGCACATGTTTTACCATTATAAAGTGTTGAATGATTAGTGCTTGTAGTGCTTAACAGACGTCTACGGCGAGAAGCACAAGATGTAACTTGAATAGCACCTACCATAGCAGGATGTATTTCACACAAATAATAGTACGTACCAGCTGTTGTAAACGTAAAATCTCCACTACTTGAGCCTGCTACGCGTAAAACATCGTTTTGATACGATGACCATGTTCCAGTTTCACATCCTGTACAATCTTCACCTTTTACAATGCGTAAAGCGTGACCAGTTGAAGTACGAGTGAACCTGTAATTTTTATTCAGACATAAATTTATAGTTGGGTCATTAGTTCCATTGTAAATATAATGAGATGAACCAGAGTGAGAAAACTCTAATACCTCAATGCTTGCGGCAGTTGTTGTAGCAGGTGCCTGTGTAGTAGTGACTACAGGCGCTTGTGTCGTTGTGACTACAGGTGCTTGTGTTGTCACAATAGGTGTTTCTGTTGTTGTGACTACAGGTGCTTGTGTTGTTACAGGTGCCTGTGTTATTGTAACTGGTATTGGTGTAACCTTTTCATAAACGTAGGGTATAGCGCCACTTAAATTCTTAATTTTCAAATGGTCTGTTGTCATTTTTGCATCTAATTTTCCAGTCAATGTAGCATTTAAGCCTAACCGAAGTTCGTTTGTAATCGTAATATCGTTAAGTGTACCGTTAGCAAAATCAGAAAGAATTTTATTGCCTGGTTGTAAAGTTTCAACAGCAGCGGCAGCCAAGTTATCTATTTCTTCCTGTACTGTTATTACAGAAGTAATAAATTCAAGCAATGTTTCATTGTTGTTACACGTTGTTGAATTTTTGCAAACTTCTAAAGCATCTAATTGAGAATGTAACTTTGTTTGAAGTTCGCTGTAGTTGGAAAGAGTAGGAATCGAATCCAAACAATGAAACTGCTCATCTGCAATTTTCTCCTGGTTTTCGCAACATTTAGAATCGTAATAGATATATTCTTGACCCCAGCATTGTCGCCAAGATTGAGCATTGGAAACGGAAAAGAGAGAAAAAAGAATTAATAGAAACACACCTCGCATGTTTCCTCTTATACAACTCGTTAATGTGGTTATATATTAATATTTATAAGTTTAAATTTTTTACATCAACTTAATTTTTGAGCGTTGTTACTAGCGTCACAAAGATATATATGATTGTCGTTTGTATTGAGTAAAATGTGCAAAAAGGACCCCGTACAAGCTGTATTGCTCTCAAAAAACGACGCACATTTGGTTATATCTGCTGCAGTAACAGTGTCCGCTCCAATCTTTAATGAACTCGTGACTTCTAAATCTTGAATGGTGGCATCCGTGCTGGAATCAACAGCAATAAAATTACCTGCATTGCTGACCAATGCAAGATCGCTTGCAGAAGCAGTCAACGCATTGACAGCATTCAACTGTGCGGCATTTACAGTTAATGTTTTCAATTGATCAAGTTGTGCCGCTGTAGCAGTTACATCTTCAAACTTGTTGATTTGTGCTGCCGTTACATCTAAGGCATTAAACTCTTGTATTTTAGAAACAGACAATGATGCAAGGCTAGAAAGTGTATTGATTTGCGCAGCCGTTGCGGTGACAGCGACACCATTAATCTTCAAAGAACTTGCATCCAACTCTCCCGTAGCAGTCAATTTCCCGTTGATTGTAATGTCTCCGTTCGCATCAGCAACTAACGCTTTAGATGCGACGGAATTGCCTAAACTACTAGACATTCCCGCCATCAAGTCCAAATCTGCTGTAGATAGGGAAGATGAAACACCGCTGAGCACATTTAACTCTGTACTTGTAGGCATGTTTGCCAACTTATTTACATCTGTGGATGTTAGATCAGGACTTAAACCAGTAAATCGGTTCAACGTTGCAATATCAGCGGTCAATTCAACAGGAGATGGAGTGGTCATTTGAGTTGTGTAGACATCGTAGTCGCCTGTGTTGGTATCTTTTAAAGAGTCACAAATATAAAGACCGTAAGCAGGTTCTATCGCGAATTTTTGAGTATTGACATAAGCAACCCAGACATTTGGAGTTGTACACGATGCTTGAGTTGTTTTTGCTGGTACCAATGCTGAATCTAAAGAACTTGCGACACAAGCACCTCCGTTATTAATTATAGCTTCGACGATTGGTGATGCAGCAGCAACAGTTTTAGCGTCACCAGAGAAGATTAATGTAGAGGAACAACCTTGGAAAGAGTTTCCATCTGCAACCAAAGTCAATGCAGCTGTTGGAACTTTCGATATTTTTGTAGCAGTTACGGTGCCAGCAATGGTAGCGTCCTTGGCGATTTTCAAATTACCAGACGCGTCCAAAACAACAACTTGGTTGGCATCGTCATTATCGGTTCCAGCAGTAGCTAGACCTTGCAATTTTGACAAATCTGCTGCTGAGCTTGTCAATCCAGTAATTGCATTAATTTGAGCTGCTGTTGCCGTTATATCCGCTAATTTCTGGATGTCTGCTTTTGCTAAACCTGAAACGCCCTTCAAAACGTTAATCTCTGCAGCTGTCGCCGATACAGTCGTACCGCCTATTTTCAAGGTGCCTGTTACATCTGCTGTCGTGACCTTTAATTCGGGTAAATCTACACTGCCATCGGCTTTAGTTACAACCACACGATTTCCTTGTGTATTTGTCCTGTCCAAAGCTATCCCTTCAAGCATATTGAACGACGCACTGCTTGCATCAGTGACACCAGACAGCATGTTCACTGCCCTACTGTACTCGGCAGGAGTTAAGGTAATCTCCGACAGGGAATTCAGTTGAGATACACTACTTTCCAAACCATCCAAAACATTCAACTCTAAAGCCGTTACATTTACTTTGGTGTTGTTGATAGAAAGACTGTCAACATTTAACTCTCCTGTGATGGTCAAATCATGATGCATATGGAGGGAACCATCGTCGGCCAAAACGATTACCTTACCAGCAACGGTGTTACTTCTATCTGTAGCAACTCCAGCGATTGCTTCTAAGTCTGCCGTAGTAGCGTTTAACGTGTGCAATTTATTCAATTCGTCTGCCGATGCGGTAAGGTCTTTCAAAATTTGCAATTGACTGGCATTTAACTTTTCGTCCAAACCCTTCAATATATTAAGCTCGTCTGCTGATGCTTCTACGGAAACACCAGAAATTTTCAAACTTGCCACTTCGACATCTTGGGCCTTCATTGTTGCTGGCAAGTCCAAACTTCCATCAGCTTTTAAAACAACAGCCTTTGACGGTGCACTGTTTGTTCTGTCCGTAGAAAGATCTTTAAGCATGTTAATATCGTTAGCCGACGCCGTTATCCCATCTAACGAGTTTATAGTGGCTGCTGATACGGTAATATTAGCAAGAACTTCTAATTCTTCCTTCGTCGTTGATAGACCTGATAATTTTGACAAGTCACTTGCAGTTGCCACCACTTCGACGCCGTTTATTTTCAACTTGTTGGTGTCCACGAGGGTTACCGTTGCATCTGTCAACGTAACTTTATTGTCCGCATCAGCAGTGACGACACGATTTGCTTTGCTCTGACCAAGATGAGATGAGACACCACTAAGGGTATTGACATCATCTTTTGTAACATTTTCAACTCCATTCAAAATGTTGATTTCATCCGCAGTAGCTGTAATTGCACCGCCACCGAATTTTATAGGTATTCGTAATTTACCTTCAGGAAGAATTAGATCTTGTTCGATGATGACATCGTGTGCAAAAGTAACCGTCCCATTCTCGTCAGCAGTAACAACTTTATTTGGTTCTGATTTTCCAGGAGAAGCCGCTGTCAAGTCAACATAATTTAGTTTATCTGCTGACATGGTTGCTGAAATGCCCTTCAAAACATTAAGCTCTGATGCCTCCACATCAACAAAATCCCCTCGTATGCTAAAACTTAAAAGATCCACGTTCTTCATTTTGTTATTTTTGCAATCAACATCGGAAAGAATGGCATCAACACTCATGGTTTTTACTTTAGCCTCATCTGTATCGAAAGAACTCATTTCAATAGAGCCATCAATAATTAATTTTCCATCTACCTTAAGGGTTGCACCAGGTAAGACGGTCATGTCACCAATAGTTTTATTTTCAACAAGTTCATCCAAAACAGCACTTCGTGGTTGGCTTGTTTTTGCCAATTCGACAGCCATCTCTAAACCGCTTGCTGTAAGATTTTGCATACTATCTTTAAGTTCTTTTACAGATGGAAAGTCGCGTAAACATGTTGGTGACGTTGCATTACACAATCCCAAATCTTTCATTTTTGTTTCTAATGCATCCACATCAGCACTGTACTTTTGATGCGGAATTGATTGGACACACAAAGCATCATTTTCCTGGTCACAACAAAGGGAATTTTCATAGATAAAATTCAACTTCGAACAGGTAAGAGGATAGTCGGCCATGACAGGGACTGCCATGGCGAGGTAAAATAATAGTCGTTTCATGTTCCTCTAGTATAATACAATAACGTTTACCTTATATAGAAATTTTTAAACTTTTCCATTAAATAAAAACGGGACGTCTTGATACCCTATTATATCATTGTTCTCGCGTACCTTTTGAGGCACAGCGGCAAACGTGCGTCGTCGGACTTGCATCGCGATTTGGACACCAATCAACAACAAGAAAATGGGGTGACAAAACAATGGCCAACAATAATCTTCTATCTTTAAATCACCATCTGCCAAAAGCAAAAGCACCACACTTAACAATTTCACAATACTGTAGAGGGCATTCCCGTAGACGTTGGCAAATAACGTTGGCGTCGCAAACACGTACAGCCAAAACAATAAACGTAAAACGGTACCTAGACACTTCTTCTCGTACAACTTTTGGATCGAGAAGAATGGAAAAATTAGAAAAAAGACTACAAACACGTAATAATACGATTGAAGATGGGTCCTTATGTCAAAGTAAAGCACGCTATAGAGAAACCACGACAACGCAGCAATCCACAGTTTTTTTGTTGTCTTTTTGCTTTCGGATATTGCAAAACCACACGAAATGTAAGCACATGCAGTTACATATGTACGCAAAACTGTAGCCGCCTGGACAATGTGGAACACGTAGATAAACATGGTCAATATGAAAAACGAAGAGAATAAGGACATGTGTTGCAGGAAATGTTTATACGTTTCTTTAGATGCTTTGTCTTCCTTCAACATTCTATGTGATCTAATAAAACAGTCACCTTGTCAAGAAAGATATTCCAACTAGACCAGCACAACTCTGCTAAAATAGATACCTTTTTTGTTTGTTGTTTTATTCTGCACAAAAACAATTCCTTAATAATTCTATGAAAATTCTGCACAACAAAGACGGCGTTGTACAACTCTGCCATACGGTCTGTCACAATGAAGCATCGTGTGTTCCCGCGACGACGACTACAGACTAGAAGAATCTTGTTATTGCCTAGAGTGTACTGCTCGACGTGATCACAACGCACAAGTGTTTCAAACGACAAACTTAAACGCTTTTTCAAAGCTTGCACCAAACGAAAACGAGCATCGTTGAACTTTTCAACACGCTGCATAACGACAACTGCATTACTGTCACCGCTAAGAGCCTTTTCGTGAATTGCCGCCGCATTTGCTTTGTCAAACAAAAGAACACAGTAGTGGACAAGAGACAGATCAAAGGTATCCTTGTCCAATAGCATGGCGCGCAATAACTCAGCATCCACCATGTATCAAAATATTGAGAACGAAAGATGTGCAGATCTCTTTTACGGTCTTTTATTTGACGATACAATCAAAATGAATGTCTACCGAAACACTTCAGAAATTCTTCAAGCAGAATTGAAGAATAAATCTGACCGCTTAATTTATGCTTTAAACCAGATCGAGAGGAGTGACAGCAACTTACTCTACCACACCCTTGTCATTTTTGCCATGACACAAAATGAGAATTGCTTTCACTACATTGTCAGCCACTACGATGGCAAAAGAAAAGAAGAAGTCAAAGAATTTATAAATAAAAATTTGAAGGTGAAAACAGAAAAATTATTAAACGGGCAATATAGGTCATTGACAGAGTATATTGATGAAGCAAGGACGTCCATAGCAATTGAGTTGGGGTTTAAATAAATGTAAATTGATATAAAACTTTAATACATTAAAATTTTAAATGATGTGTGACTAAAAAAGGTGGACTGTGAGGTGACGTGAAAATGATATGCAGCTTCAACCCTTAAAAATATTCGTTCAATTCTGCTTGTGTGTCTGCACTTGAGTAGGCAGACTTCGTACGCTGCTTTTTATGGACAACAGGCCGTTCAATTAAAATAATCTCCTTCAATTCCATTGTAAAACCAATCGTATCCGACGACTTGTAGAACTTTGGGCGGAAACACATCTTGACCAAATCACCAGAACGAATCAATGTCTTGTCCAACTCTTCGCCAGTCTCTTCGTCGAATTGGCAATAGGTAAACTCACCGTCCGCGTTTTTCTTGTAAATCTTCGAAATTAGCTCATCTGAAGGCACAAGGCTGACAGGTTCCATGTCCCGATCACGATTGTCCAGAATGATTGGGTACGCTGGCTTGCCATACTGCATAAGACGAGATTTTGCCGTGATCATAAAAACATTGTCCTCTATCTCCTTCAACTCCCTGCGTTTGATTTTGACCAACTTGACCGTGTTCACGTCGTCCTTTTGCTTCGTATGTTTGAACAACGTGCTAAAAGCACCGTCCGTCACATTGTTGTTTTTTAAAAAAGCTTTTGTCTCCTTTCTCTTGTCTCCTGTAACCATCGACGCCGCCGAAACAGAAGCATAGTCAAGAATACCCTCAAACCACGTTTTCCATTTCATTTGATCCTTGATGAATTTTTCACAACCACTCTCGCTCCAACCAGCCTCCAACAAATGGGACTTTAAACGCTCACTGACATCGCCAATCTTAATGTCAATCGTACGCTTTGCATCTGCATCGTTAACGCCACTGGAAGCGTATTTCCCTTGGTTCAACGGTTTAAAATCACCGTTGACGTGGGAGTAGGCAACCTCACCGAACGCCCACGCCGTAAAAATATCACCATTTTTATGCTGGACGGCGAGGGTACAACCTTTGCCACCATTAGGAGCATCGTAAATTTTTGACGGCACCACCTTAAGGTACTCGTCGTACTGCTTGTTGATCAAAGTTTTCCAAGAGGCCATTTGTTTTACTTGTCTTGAGATAACGTTAGAATTAGGGTTAAATGCAGCGAGCATAAATTTTTAAAACACTTCGAATCGGAGAAAAAGTTTTTCACGAAAAAACTGATATTAAACTTGCACTCCTACATCTATAGTAGAGCCCTGCTACTCCATCAGCAAAAAATGCATAATGCTACATCCATGCTAAGAAAATCCTTAAATTTTGTAGACTAAAATACTTAAAAGATCTTGCAACTACCGTTGCCAAAATAATTTTTAGACGCGCCTCAAAAAAAAAATTGAAATGAAAAGAAAATTCCATTTTTAAGGATTTCTACTAAAAAAAATAGCATGGGTGTACAATCGAAAGAAATCTCTTGTTTAAGGAGTTTATTAGCATGGGCATAGCATTACAATAATGTCTTCAACTACAGAAGGAAAAGAGTATACGTATACATAATAAGAAAAAGACTCCTTAAATTTCATTGTAAAGGCAATACTATTTGCATGGTAGGTTTTCAGACAAAGTCCTTAAAACTTTGCAAAATATTTTTTGTTTTATAAAAAAAATTTACAAACCCGCCTCCAAAAATTATTATTCGACATAAAATAATTCAAGGGTCATTTAAGGATTTTTATTTAAAAATTTTAAGGAGTTTAGTAGCATACGAATAGCATTACCCAACGAAGTCATCACTCGGCATCATGGCCATACCATAACCCATGGCAGAATCCATAGGCATCACGTAATCTTGTGTGTCCATCAACCACGGCTCATCGTCATCATCCTCCTCATGTTGACTAAATCGTCGCTTCTTTTCAATCACATGGTTACACCTGCCGTAAAAACAATCTTTGTGCCCACACTCAGCAGGTTTATTGAGAATTGCAACACAACCACTACCATGTTGCACCAAATTGTTTACAACAATTTTTTCAGACAAACCGTTCAATTTTGCTACAGTACGATTGTCAGCTGCCGCAGCCGCACTGCGTAAAGTCCGTTCAAACGACATCAATTTAATCGCATTTTCCTTTGTATAAAATCTTTCCATACCGACCCGTGTTGTAGAATTCACCATACCTAAAAAGCACATCCATTCACACAAGATGTCCAAATACTGCTCTTCAACGCCATTGTTAAAGGTCTTTTGCAGTTGCTTCTTCAACACAGCATGTGCAGCTTCAATTCCTAAAACTTTAGCAGCCTCTAACGGATTATTTGTATGCAACTTATAAGGGTCTAAAACGTCAGCCTCAAACTCCTCTTGCAACGTCGTTCCTGTAACTTGCACTTCGTCTTTATTATCGTAGACATTTATATGCTTGCGGTCACCACGAACTGGCAAGGACTTTAACGAAGAGACAAGCTCCTTATAATTTTGAAAGTCGTGTTTATTGTCGACAGTCATTGTATATTTATCAATCGAACCGACAAAGACAGGATACAAAAAACTTCTATTAACAGCTTCTTCTAGATGCCATGGATGAACCCGTAGTCGCACACACGTTGTCTTGCAAAATACAATTTTAACTTGCCGTTTTCGTTTCATTACCGTGCACGATTTTATTAATCGATTTAACTCTAAATAATCATGCTTCAACAATATGTTGTGTATTTCCATCGTTCCACAACGCTTCGTCAACATGGTCTGCTCTGCCAATTTCTTTGTCCAACAATTAATCAACGCCTCCATGCGAGGAATGCCTTCTACAACACTGTTTGCACTGCCAGTAGAATGGAAAGTGTTCAACGTTAATTGCATGATTTTTTGACCAATTTGCTGACTTAAAATAATTCCTATTGGAAAGCCTGGTTCAATTGTACGCGATTTCACAGCATCCTTTTTTATATTAAAACATAAGATTTTGCCGTCGCAACGAACAGAGTAGTCTCCTCCCTCTTCAGTGTTGTGCACGACACTTGCATCCTCTAAACATTTCCACAATTTCCGTGAAGCGTAGCCAGAGTTGGCAGTCTTCAACGCCGTATCCAACAAGTTCACGCGCGACGCAATCCCATGCAAAAACAACTCCCTTGCTTTCAAGCCTCGAATAAAACTACCTTCAATGTAACCTTTGGAATAAATACTTTCCGAAGGCTTTCCGAACAAATCTGACGATAAAACACGGTTCCCATAAGACGATTTGCGATATTTTTTAATCAAGGCACCGTTAATATATTGCTGCCCAAGGCTTGTTTTCATTTGAATTAAATTTAATAAAGAACCCTTCGCACCACTGCACTCCGACGTCAACCTCAAAAAAGGATTTTTACGGGTAAACAACTTCTTCGCCTCTAACGATTTTTCATTCTTTAATTTTTGTGTAAAACATGCTTTTTCCCAATCCGACAAATTGGACGGAATATTTGCAGACAAATCAACATCTTTGTCAGGCAACAAGGAAGACAACCCTACCGAAAAACCACGTCTGCGAAAATATTCTGCCGCAATACGTTGCAACGACGACAAAAACTTTAACGCTTTCTCTGGACTATCTTTGTGCAAACGTGGTAAGATCGACTTCTTCGTGATCTTCTTGTTCAACATTCCCGTCACTGTCCCATTCTCAACGCAACCTTTTACGGTCAACCATGGCGGCATTAAACACGAGATTAAACGACGCGACGTGTATGGAGGTTTGTAAGGATGCTCGTCAAAATAAGGAACTTGAATCCATTGCAAACAATCGTAATAGAGCGTCCGTGACAAAATCAAATCATCTTCAGTTAAAACAAAAATCCCAAGGGCACTATCCTGGACAACGCCGTTGCCGCCCAATATCAAATGTTCACGTACATGTAAAAGATGCTTCAATTCTGCTCTAGATTCAATTGACTGCGGGATGTAACATACCATCTCATCGCCATCAAAATCAGCGTTGAAGCTAGGGGTCGTCTCGACATTCAAGCGAATTGAAGAAGGTTGCATTAAACATTTCTCGTCAAATATTTTTGCACGGAACGCCTGTATACTACTTGACCACAACGAGGGTTGCCGATTTAACATCACATAATCATCATCACGTAGATAACGATGACAAATATCACCAGTTTGCAGTTGGTGAGATCCAAACTTTGGATTTATTGTACGCTCTCCACGTTGAATATACTTTACCTGATTCTCAAATAACATTTGCCGACAATATTCTTGATTAAAATCTGTTACACGCTCAGGCAAAGTCAACTTGCGAGCCATCAACAGAGGAATACCACACTGGTCTAGGTCCAGAAAAACATCGCCACTGATAGGAGAACGACCACTGAACTCTATACGTTTGCCTAGTAAGGTCAACCGAAGCCGTCCCTCCTTTCCACGAAGACGATCGGAGATATTGCTCAATTCACGCGACTCCCGTTGACCAGGTGGGGCAAAAAATAAAAGGGTTAGCGCCAATTGTAGGCGACTGATCAATCTGCGCAACTCGGCATCGTTTTGGTTGTTTAGTTCGTAGCATTTTCGTATACTAGCATCTAGACGAATTAGACTACCAATACGGTGAGTCAAATCGTTGTACGATATAGCCTTTCTCGACGATCCACCAACATTGCGACACGAAGGTCGAAGACAAGGTGGTGAGATAGGGAATTTTTTGACTAAAAAGTCGTACTTGTCTAGTAGGATGTCTTCGTCACCTTCTAGATCCAAAACAGTCAACGAGTGCCATTGGTCATTGTCCTTTTTTATGTTTAATATATTTTGTTTAACTTGCAGTTTTAGTTTCAAACTTTTCAAATCTCTACGAGCCTGTGTTATGCGTAAAGGATGAAAAAGAGGGAATAAAAATTCATAATATCCCCAGTGACCACAGCATTTTTCGTAGTCTAACCCGCAAGTAGCACAAGGACTCCCTATCTGTGCACCAAGCCTCGGATCATTCAAATCGTCGCTAGTCAACACCTGCATGATCGCGGCCTCTTGAACATCTTTATTGGACTGCCACGAAAACTGGAACGCATCGAGCTTATCAACCTTCGGTTTGCTGTAAATGTTAAACGATTTCATACGATAACACTTGAGTAACGATGCTATCAGATAAGTTTTATGCTGGCCCACGACTAACCTACCCTGAAGTTACCGTAGAGCAGCATGCTTCGTACCCGACAAAGGAAGAGTTTAAACGGTATTTTCGCAAGTGGCTTGAGGAGCTTTCTGTAAAGTCTAAAGCGCAATACATGTCATTTTTAAACAAAGTTGACGACAACGATCCTATGGATTGTGCTATCGACATCCTAGAGGAGCTTGTAGCAGAGTTGAAGGGCACAGGCAATCGGTATGCACAAGCAAACAGCAAACTAAGAAGCATTCGTAAGTGTCTTAAAACTTTTGAGGAAGAGCAGAGACAGAAAGGTATTATTATGAAGCGGACAAAACAAGGACGAAAAGATAATTTTCGATTGAAAATAAAAGCACGCGAAGATCCTGATTTTCAAACGACTAATCTTATTGCAAAATTCAGTCAAGAATATACACAGAAACAAGACGTATACCTAGAGTTTTACAAGAAAGTGAGCGTGGTTTTAGGCAAAAAACCAACGTTTGCATGCGTGAAAACTATTGTGTTGAAAAGAAATTTAGGGCGAGAGCCTGTGAAACAGCTGCCCGACGTAGTGTTTTGGATCGCCTGTGAGAAGGCAAAAGGTGCTTTTTTAACGCAACAGCAACAAAACATCTGTATGGCATATATGACACGCAAAAGATATTGTGATCGCTATATTGTCGAGAAAATGATTGTAAGGACTAGCAGTGAACAGGTGAAGCAGTTTATACAGTTGATGGAGAAGGATAACATTTGTTTAGACGGCATTGGTAAAAAGAAAAGTGAATGTTATTGCGAGATACGTCGTTGTCTAACAAATAATGATTATGATTTTAACATGTTGACGGAGTTTGAGAGCTTTTTAGAGAAAGAGAGAATGGATAGTTTGTTGTATATTGTTTAAAGCATTCTATAAACCTTATAATTCGTATATAATCTACATTTTGCTATAGCATCATGGAGTTACTAGATATCAATCAGATTGACAAGAAGCTTGCGCGTAAGATTGCTGTCTATGCATTTAACCGTAACAAATCCATCACAGATAAAAAGGCTGTTCAGTTCCTTGGTCTCTACGATAAAAAAAATGTTGTCGAGGAAACCAAGTTTCGAAACTACTACCTAAAGGCAAATGCTTACGTCACCGCCAAAGCAATTGACGATGTGTTGAAGGTAACAAAAGCTGCACTTGATGCAACGGAAGAGAAAAAAGAACCTACTTCATCAGACGCTAAGCAGTTGACACAAGGATTATCAGGCCTGACAAAAGGTGAAATTTATGTTGCAAAAAATAAAAAAAGAAATGAGGATAATGTTTGTTATGTGCCGACTAGATATTACAAAATAAATCAAAAAACGTTACGCGGCAACGTAGAAGG
>MDTC01152953.1_pt1 | contig 20997 bp, 26 predicted proteins | sample 811181 | NCBI WGS metagenome assembly MDTC01 (sample SAMN05326644, study PRJNA326480) | marine metagenome | isolation source: seawater | place: Pacific Ocean: North | collected 2011 | reverse complement strand
TTCAGCGAAAACACCAATGTCTGCGCATCGACGAAGCGCAGCCTGCCGCTGGCCACGGGCGGCAGAATGACGTAGCGGCAAAGCCGCTCGAGTCGACGTCGATCGGTGGCTTCGATGCGAGTTGCCGCGCCATACTCTGCTCAATCCCAGTTTCCGGTTGCAAGACTTGGCAGCTGATCGTCACTACGGGAGTGTTGTCTGCATTAGAGGAGCATACCCAGGGTAAGGCTGGAAAAAAAGCGAATTTCTTCTTCGTTTTCCCCTTCAAAACTACGATCAGAACGCGGTTATATTCATAAAGTGATTAGTAATGACGTGCTTCTGACATGCGGTGAATATGTACGGATTAGGGTCCCCACTTTCACGAATCTGAAGAAAGGGCTGCCCGGCCTTGAGGGGCGGAAGGGTTATGGGGGGGCCAGAACGAGCGTGGTAAAGGCGGGCTAATCGGCAAGACTGTTCTCTACCCTACTTGCCTGCACTCTCAGACTTCCTCGCGCGCTCGGCCACCTTCTCACACCTCTCCTCGTGCGCCTCGCCTGCCTCGGAATAGATTGCCCCTACGGTTTCCTTGGCCAGCCGCATCACCGCACCGGTTTCATCCCGCACCCAGTGACGATCATTCCAAACCCGCCATTTCTGCTGGGGTTGATCCACCTGCCATTCGTAGATGTGGCTGCCGTCAGTGCGACGGCGTTCTCAAAGGAATCAGTCGAGACAGCGACCATATGCAAGTGCTCGCTCCCCCACAGGGTATGGCGGATCAGAGGCGGGTTGCCCTCGACGGTATGATCCAGATCCAGATGGATCTCGCAGCCATCACAGACCATCTGGGCTCGCCCTTGGCCGCTGGCATCCGGCATGACGGACTCATCCTGCACTTCAACCGCCACGATACGCAGTCGCTCGTCGGCATCGGAACCGAGGCGGAACCGACCGGAGAAGTCGTCAGCGTCGAACGGTCGAAGACCGGCGGAGGGAATGGAGATCGGTTGCCATGATACATGCTCTGGCCAGTCACTCAGATCCCCATCCACCACGATCCCGTCCACTGGGACAACCGCGGTGATGGCACCGTTGTGGGCGTAAAGGGGGACGGCGAGAAGAAGAAGGACGAGGATCGAGCGCATACGAGTCTCTGGTCGGCGTACGGAACAGACAGGCGTAACGCTACGACGTCCGGTGATGCGCACCAAGTTCGTCTGCCCTCCTCTCCGTTCAGCTCGCCCTTACGTGGCCACGCGGAGAAATTCCAGGATCCCGGACAGGCCTAACCCCATACTGATCAGTGACTCAGAAAAGGCCCGTCAGCGATCAGGGCCAACTGCCATGGACATTGTGACCCCTGCTTGTAGCATAGGCACGTTGGTGGAACATTCGCATCCGTAGTAGTACGGACAAGAGACATGTAATCTCCGGTCGCACCCCGAATCGCTGCCGTCAGTCAGGCTCCACGATTCGATTGATGCCCAGCGGATCGCCCCCTCGCAGTTGCACCAGACCATGTGCATCGCTGTCGTAGTCGAGGACGCGCACCTGCGGAGGCAGCACCCGGGCTGCCAGTCCGAAACGCCGCCGATCCGACGTGTTGGGCTGACTCCAGTGCAGCAGCCGTTCATTGAACAACACGAACTCCCCTGCCCGCATCTCGATGGGAACCGCGTCTTCGATGTCGAAATAGGCGGGATCGGCCTGCTCTTGGAAGACCTGTCCGTCGGTAGCCGGTATGTGCGGCACCAGTTGCCGATGTGAACCGGGAATAACGTGCATGGCACTGTTGTCGACATCCACATCGTCCACGGCCACCCACGCAGAGCAGACGATCACCGGCTCAAGAGGCCAGTAGTTGCGGTCTTGATGCCAGGGGATCTCCCCCCGGGTCTCCCTGGCCACCTTGTTGAAGAATCCGACTCGCCAGAGAAACAGATCCTCTCCCATGACGCTGGCCATGGCATCTGTCAGCTGTCTGCGGCGCAGCAGATCGACGATTTCCCGATGCCGCACGTGCCGGATGTTCACCCCCACCGCCGGATCCGGATCGTCGATGTAGAGCCGTTCCAGCATGGACCGGATGGCGTCCGTCTCGGACGACTCCCACAGGGTCAAAGGGCCTACGAAGCCCTGCTCGTGCAGGGCGAGAGTCTGAGTCTCGGTGAGGGCGTAGCGATCCTCGGCAGGCGTCATCCGCCAGCTCTCAACTGCTCGATCTGTGCCATCAACCGGCTGTTGTCTGCGTTTGCCGCAGCATATCTGCGTCCCACATAGATCGCGGACGCCAGGAACTGACACAGCAGGCCGAAGGGATAGTAGACGATCGGCTCCGACGCCCACTGCAGACTTGCTGCCTGCAGCACGAGCGCCACAGCCAGCCCGAGGGATCCCAGGGTCGGCTCCAGGCTGCGACTCGGCTGCTTTTTGACGAACGCACAGATCGGAAACAACGGGACGAAGCAGGCGAAGAAGGCCAGGATGTCGTTGGTCACGTGGACAAGGGCGCCGATCGCCACCAAAGCGGTGATGGCACCGAGCACGAGCAGTTGCATGGCCGTATTGCCCACGGGCCACTCGTGCAGTGCGTGGTAGTAGCCGGTCATGAGCAGTGCCGCCATGATCGGCCCGAAGGGCAGGATGTCCAGCAGGCCCGGGGAGACGAAATGCCGAGCATTCCGGAACCGCACATCAGGCAGAGCACGGCGTAGAGGAGATTCGGACTCTCTGAAGTGAGGGGCGCATCCTGCCGGAGGCATCTGCCGTGATTTCCATGCTCTTCGGTGAAGTGGACGCAGAACGCTTCAGTAAGGCGATTGACAAGGACCCGATCCGCCTCGTGTCGTCGACTTCAGTTCTGGAAGCGTCCCTTGTCATTGAGAGTGAGTTGGGTGACCAGGGGAGTCGTGAACTGGACCTCCTGCTGCTCAAGGCTGGTGTCGAAGTCGTCGCTTTCAACGAAGAGCAGTTGCAGGTCGCTCGACATGCATTTCGCGAATACGGCAAGGGGCGGCACCCAGCCGGATTGGATTTCGGAGACTGCTTCAGCTACGCGCTGAGTAGAACCTCAGGCGAGCCACTCGCTGTTCAAAGGTGATGACTTCGCTAGGACAGACGTGGAGATCTCGTCGTAGTCAGTCGTCCTCGTCGTCATCTTCGTCTTCCTTTGCAACCCATTCCTCATCGTCGTCATCGTCATCGCCAACATCGGTGGCGCCCTTCAACGATTCCACCAGGGCACCTGTCTCCACCAGACGATTGCTAAGCAGCGTCACCAGATTTCTTAGCAGCTTCATGTACATCGGCGTGTGCCGTCGCAGCACTTCGATGAGATCGGTCTTCTTGATGACGATCCCCGCCGAATCCTCGTACGACGTGATCCGGGCAGAACGCGTGCGGCCTGTGAACAATCCCATTTCGCCGACGGATCCGCCCGACTGAATCACGGCCAGCTTCTCACCCGAGTCACCAATCACCGTCAGCTCGCCCCTGAGCAGAATCAGCATGTCATCACTCTGCTCACCCTTCACATAGATCGTCTGGCCCTCGGCGATGGGCACCGACGTGCAGATCTTCAGAATGGCGAGGATCTCGTCCTGATCGAAGCCTTTGAAGATGGGGATCTTCTGAACCATCTTGAAAGATTTTGTACTGTTTCTTCTTCATGCTACCTCGAAATGATCACAGGTGAGGATGACCACGAGTGTCTGGAGTTGGGCATCTCCTCGAGTGTCAGAACGATAGTCCTGTCGATAGACACGACCAACCTGTTTCAGGCAGCGATTGGAAGCACTGAATTGACAGCGCCTCAATTGGTCGTTTTATTTGACCAGTCAATTGTATTGACCACAGGACGAGGATGATTTTCGATGAAAACAGTCGGAGCATCGAAGTTCAAAGAACAGTGTCTGTCCTTGCTCGAGAATCTGCCTCCGGAGGGCACCATCATCACCAAACGGGGAAAGCCCGTTGCACGGATCATTCCGTATCCGAGTCGCCCAGAGCATCTGGTGGGGGCCCTCAAGGGTCGAATCAAGATCCACTGTGATATCCAGTCAACGGGCGAGGTCTGGGATGCAAATGGTCAACCTTGACACTCACGTTCTGATCCATGCCCTAGCCGGGGATCTTCGACCGACGGAGGAACGCCTGCTGACGTCAAACGAATGGGGCATTGCGGCGATCGTTCTGTGGGAGTTGGCCAAACTGCAGCAACTGGGGCGCGTGGAACTGGACTTCGACGAGCCAGACGTCGACGCCGCTTTGGCGTGCCTTCACGTGTGGCCGCTGGATCTGGCCGTCGCACGCATGTCGACACAACTGGACTTCAGCGCCGACCCAGCGGACGAACTGATCGCGGCCACCAGCATCGTCCATGATGTCCCCCTGGTGACACGGGATCGACGCATCCGGTCGTCGCGGCGGGTGCCCCTCGCGAAGACTCGGTAGCCTGCACCGCCGAATCAGACTAACCTTCCGCGAAGGACACCAGGCAACACCACCCCGTCCTCCACCAAGACAGGCAACCGCCATGCGCGTAGCACGAGCAGACCGCCAGGACATGGACGAATTGAGCAGCGTCCACGGCGGCGCTGGGGCGATCCTCTTCGGCCGCCTGTGGGAACGCGCCGACTTCGAGACCCCCTTCGCCTTTGTACACACGGCCATCCTCTTGCCCGACACAGGCATCGGATACCATCGACACGACGACAGCGAAGAGATCTTCATCACCACCGACAATGCAGCCCAGTTCACCCACAATGGGCGCACGGCCATCGTCGAGGGCGGCGCGGCGGTCCCCCTGCGCACAGGCGAAATCCACGCGATCTACAACCACACCGATCAGGACACGCGCTGGTTCAACGTTCATTGCGTCGTGCCGGGCGGCACACCGAAATCGACGGACATGGGCGACGACCGCTCCAGCGCCGACCTGGAATCGACAGAGCGACTACCCGTGGGACGGCTGGATCGAGCTTCCCTGAGTCGTACGCAGATCCATGGCGGCAAAGGCGAAGTCGGCCATCGCATGATCTGGGGACCGGAGGATTTCCGCAGCAACTTCCACGGACTGACCCACGACGTGCTGCCCCCCGGCACATCGATCGGCTACCACCGGCACGAAGGCGTCGAGGAGTGCTACATCGTCGTTGAGGGTAGTGGCCGAATGACGGTGGACGACGAGACCCAGGTCGTTCAGCAGGGAGATACGATCCCAAGCAGTTTGGGTGGAAGCCACGGACTCTACAACCACACACAGGAAGACCTCGAAGTGCTGGTCGTGTCCGTCAGCGCCCAGAAGGGGCAGTTCGACGCCACCGACCTGGAGGACGATCTGAGTCAGCGTTAGCACATGTTCCCGGGATCGTTGCTGACGCAGCTGTCCGCTCTCCTACCGCAACGGGCTACCATGCTGCAGATCTTATGGGACACGCGTAGCTACTTCTTCTGGCTCCTGGCCGTGTCGTTTCTGTGCTTCATCCTCGAACGACTGTGGCCCTGGCGTCGTCAGCAGAGGGCGCTGCGGCCGCAGATCACCCAGGATCTCTTCTAGCGGATCTTCAACAGCCACTACGCCGGGATCGCCGTGGCTCTCCGGGTAGAGTCCACGATGGGCGCTGCAGTCAGTCGATGATCGTGCCGACTCGATCGAATCGAGTCCGTGAGTACAGCGATGGGAAGTCCCACACCGCATTGGCCACGTCCACGAAAGGTTTTGGCCACCCTCGAAGCTGCAAACCTGGCTTCAGCGTCGCTGACCAGTAGATGGCAACCGCCTTCCCCTTGATCTTGGCCAGGGGCGCCGGCCCCGTGTAGCGGCTGTCGCGACTCCGGTCGCGATTGTCCCCCATCATGAAGAAGTGACCCGAGGGCACCCTGATGGGTCCATAGTTGTCGCGCACGCGCGATTCCGCAGAATGGACCGCGAAGTCCACGTGTTTGGCATCCGGTGGCATGGGCACCTCCGAGCCATCCACGTAGAGCACCTTGTCGCGGATTTCCACGATCTGTCCGCCTGCGGCGACACAGCGCTTGATCAACATTCTCACAGGCTCTTCGAGGGATTCATACAGAATCACCTCCCCCGCGACCGGCTTGTCGGGCGTCATGTCCGCGAGGATATAGTCTCCGACGTAGAGCGTGTCCTGCATCGTTTCAGAGGGGATGAAGAAGGTCTGAACGAACTGTTTCCACACGGGGGTGATCACGAGCGTGGCGACGAGAACGCCACCCACGTAGGTGTACCAATGATTGTAGGGCTTGCGCGGAAAAAGGTCGGGCTGACGCCGCGCCGACAGAAGCGCGTCCACGATGGAAACGAAGGTGATGATCAGGACAGCCAGAAGAAGGAAGAGGCCGAGGTAAACGAGACCCGAGCCCACTTCCAGGCACACCACCACTACAAACAGAGAGGCGAACCACGCCCCAAAGAACCGAAGGCCCTTCGTGGCTTGCCCATTGTAGACCTGTCCAAGTCCCGGCTGCGTGTAACTGAGCAAGGCGGCCAGCCACCACATCCTCGGAGAGCCAGGGCGCGTCTGTTGTTCGCTCGCAGTTTCCATGTGCCGTCCCTCGTCGGTTGGATTGCGATCGTGGCAGAACGATAGTCGCGTGGGTGGATCGGTCAATTGCGGTCTCAGAACGCAGTGAGGCGAGAGCCAAAGCCCTCGTCTCACACGGAGTCCCCTCCGACGTGCAGAATCATGCGGTCGGCTAAGCGTATGCCCGTACGCCCGGTGCGATCGGTATGCTCCGAACTTACCTGCGGCAGACTCAAGGTCGCCGGCTCCCGCCCACCCGCGTATTCCCGCATGGCTCGCCAGTCGGACCCATCGCACGATATCCGAGTGGGTGGAATGGTGAGAAAGAGGAAGCTTACCGTAGCAGCATAAGCTTCCGCGTTTCCGCGCGATCACCTGCCGCAAGTCGATAGAAGGACATCCCCGACGCCAGATCCCGTCCGGCATCGTCGGTACCATCCCACAGCAGTGTGTAGCTACCCGCTTCTCTGTCACCGCTCACGAGCGTCGCCAAACGCTGACCCGCCAGATTGAAGAGACTCAGCTCCGCACTTCCCGCAAATGGCAGGTCAAAGCGGATCGTCGTCTCGGGGATGAAGGGATTCGGGTAGTTCTGCGAGAGACCGAACGCTACGGGCGTCGCGCCGGTACTTCAGTGACGCGACCCTACGGAGCCACTACTCGTCGCATGTAAACCGTGTGCCGCACTGATGGCACACCAACTTACACGCCCACGAGTCCCAGGACAGCTGCCCACGCGCCGGACATTCAGTCAGTTCCCCGTCTCCGGCGGGGACAGCTTCCTCGTCGTTCTTGTTCATTCCCCTACCGATCAGGTATAGACCGACTGAATCATGGCATTGATATAACCGAAGCAGTAGGCATAGGACTGGTAGTACTTCAGCGGATCATCGTCGGTGCGAGGCACGTGATCCGGATCGATGCCGTAGCAATAACCCACATCCTTGAGCGCGCGCAACACCTTGCAGAAATCCATATCCCCTTCGTCGGGCAGAGCCTCGCGGAAGCTGTAGCGACCGCCGAGCAGATTGCGATAGTGCACCAGATGAATCGTATCACGGCTGCCGAAGTATTCGATGATGGGGAAGATCTCGTTGGCACAGTCCTCAAGCCCCTCAGCCACGGATCCTACACAGAAATTCCAGCCGTGATACGGACTGCGCTGGATCTCGGTGTAGCGCTTCATGCCTTCGAACTCGTTGAGGATCTTGTCCACGCCCCGGAAGTTCAGCGGCACGGCAGGGTCTTCCTGCGAGTTGCCCATGCGAACCTTGCACTCTTCGGCCACGGGAATCATGCGTTCGAGAAGATACTCGGCCCGTTCCCAACGCATCTCTTCGGTGACGCGTCCCGCATCGGTCAACTCTTCCCGCTTCTCCTTCGGAAACTTGTCGAGGCGGAAGGCCGTGTGCATGTAGCCGCCTCGTCCCACTTCAGCTTCCGTGCGATCGATGTTCAGCACGCAGGTGTTGTAACGCAGAGAGTCGATTCCCGCACGGGACGCGGTACGGATCATCTCACAGACCAGATCGATGTCTCGATCGCGATCCGGGCTCTTGCCGTAGTAGATAATGCTGGGAAACTCCTCGTAGATCGGCAGGGCGCTCATGTCGAGGGTCATGCCGAAGGACTCGTGGCGTTCCCTGATCTGGTTCAACTCATCGAGGTCCCAACCCTTGCCTTCGTGAAACGGAAAACGACCCGCCTTGTGCTTCACCCCGCAACGCTGCAGAAAGCGCATCTCCTCATCCGTGTCGCCAAAGCCCTGTGTTCGCACATACATGCGATCAGGTTTGGCCGGCCCTTTTGAGGCTCCGCCACCGCCTGATGAATCCGCCTCGCCCGCAGCGAGACCTTGCTCGAATGCCTTCATGTCATTCCCTCGTGTTGTGGTGGTGCTGTGGAGATGTTGTCATCGTGTGATGTCGTCCAAAACGATAGTCTCACACTTGCGGGGAGGCCAACTCATGCGCTCTCGGTCAGTCTCCCCTGCCAGGATCCGGTCGACCTCAGCCAGTTCTTCCTCTGTCAGTTCCCACGACGGCCGCCGCATTCGTCCGGACCTGCTCAGGATTCATCGCACCAGCGATCACGGACGGCACTTCGTCACGCGCCACGAGCCACGAGCCATGAGAAGGCCAACTCCAACATCGTATGACCACGGCTCTCAGAATACTCGATGAGGGCTTCAACGCGCTGGAGCTTCTTCTCCCCGTCCTTGAATGCCCAGTCGCCACCAAACCAATCCTTCCAGCGACTGCCGTCGGGGTGGTCCTGGCCGAGTCGGTATTTCCCAGTGAGCAAACCGCTTTCAAGCGGGAACCAAGGCAGGAATCCGATTCCCTTTCGCGCACACTCAGGAAGCACCTCCGCCTCGTCGTCTCGTTTCAGCAGGCTGTAGTGGTTCTGCACACAGATGAAACGTGCCGCGCCCTCCCCCACTGCCTCTTCCGCTTCTCGCATCTGCGCCAGGCTGCAGTTGGAGCAACCGATCTCCCGGACCTTCCCCGCCTTCACCAGTTCATCGAGAGCACCGAGGGTTTCGGCGATCGGCGTCTCGGGGAAGGGCTTGTGGAGCTGATAGAGATCGATGTGATCCACACCCAAGCGCTTGAGACTCGCATCGGCCGCCTTGGGAATGTAGTCGGCACTTGCCCCTTCGAGTCCGTCGCCCATTTCGCGCCCGAATTTCGTCGCCACCACGACCTCGTCTCGTCGACGTTGATCCGCCAGCTGAAGTTGTTGCAGCCAACGCCGGTGATGGAGACATGGATGGAACCGATCTGTCGTTTCTTCATGTTGACTCGTCCTCCACCTTCTGCCGAAGTTCCGGTACCAATACCCCCAGGGCCACGACCCAGACCATTCCGGCGAGCGCAATATAGCGGACCGCGACCAGGGGTCCCACATGATTGCCTAACCAGCCCACGAGCAGATTGCTCAGCGGAAAGGTGCCGATCATCAGCGCTTGAAGGCCGAGCACGCGGCCACGAAGGTCGGCGGGCGTGGCTACGAGAAACAGGTTCGAGTGAGCAATGCTGAAGAGCATGCCCGCTGCACCGCACGCGGCCAGCGCGGTGAGCGCATTGACCACGGTCGTGGAGTAGGAGAACCCGATCTGCGCCAGGTGCATGCCCGCCATCGCCAGCAGGCCGATCCAACCCGGTTGCGATATCCGTCGCCATCTCAGGATCAACCACAGCGTCGTCGCCAACGATCCAACCCCGGTGGCGGACAGAAACATGCCAAACAGAATCGGCGTCGCGTGATAGACCTCGTCGGCCACGGCGGCCACCATCGGTTCGTAGACGAACCCCGTCAGGTTGGACAGGGCCACCAACAGCAGGCCACCCAACACCAGCCGGTTCGCGCGGGCGAAGGCGAGGCCACCTCGCACGGAAGTGAGGAATGGCTCGCGCGTGGAGTCCTGGGCGAACAGGGTCGGCAGGCCCCTGGTCATCCAGATAGCCATAAGCGGAAAGGCCGCCAGCAGCAGATAGCCCCAACGTGGGCTAGAGGCATCCAGCAGGGCACCGGCAGCATTGGAAAACATGATGCGCGTCACCGTCGATCCCAGCATGTCCACAGACAGAGCCACCGTCACGTGGCTCGCACCTACCGTACCCGCCATGTAGGAACGTCTCGACATCGAATCGAGAATGAACAGCGCCCCCTGACACAAGGCATAGACGTAGATGTGCCACAGCTGCAGACTGTCGGTCCACAGAAGACCCGCCATCGAAAGAGCCAGTACCACCAGCCCCGTCTGGGCACCGCGAATGAGTCGCAGTCGGGGAAGACGATCGGCCAGCAGACCGAACAGCGGCCCACCTGCGAAAAAGGGCACGAACCGAAAGAAGCTCAACAGGGCGACAGGCAGCGGATCGACGGTCCGCTGCACGACGAGCCACGACAGCATGGTGATGTCGAGGAAGCGTGCAGCATACGCGAACAACGTCGACGCCAGCAGCCTGACATAGGCCGGATTGCTGAGCGGGTGACCTCGGAAGCGACCGGTCTGAAGCAGTGCGGAGAGCTGCCGTCCCGGGTTGAGGGGTGCGTGGGGCCGAGGTAATTCCTCGTCCGGCGCAGCTTCGGTGTTCAAAGGGTCATGTGGATCGGGTCGCTACCGAGAACGTGTCAGCTACCGGTCAGAAGTTGAGAGGGATCGAACGGATGGTCAGCCACACACCGGGCTGATCGGTCAACAGCCTCACTTGAACGTCGACGTATCTGTGCGGCAGTTTGCGTCATTGATGTTCCGGACGAATTGTAGGTTTCTCCGAGCTCTCCGAAAAGGGGTTCCGTCGCATGGATGACGTCGCCACGAATGAACGCTCGGCTGCTGTCGTATACTTCTTCGCTGACCTCTCTGCCATTTATTAAGTCATAGCGAGTGACCTGGTCTGCCTCAGTGGCTTCTGGCACAGAGTCCGACTGGACCATCGTTTCGTGTCCGCATGCGAGAAAGCAGGAAGATGATGACGGTGTTGCGCATTGCGAGTTTCCTGTTCAGAGAAATATCGATGGGGCTACACGGCGAACGAACCTCATATTGCCGCCAGCGCCCCTACCCCTTTCCTTCTTTCCATCAAGTCACTCGAGGAGAGATTCGATGAGCGAAATGGACAGTCTGGAATTCAAGCCGCGGGCGCGGGGCCTGATCATCGGTGGCCTCCCCTGGCTGGCTCGAATTGCAGACAAGGCACGGGCTCGGGCTGCGGGTCGGCTCGGCGCCTACGTGTATCCGTGAGGCGCCGACCAGCGCTTCCTGGATGGAGCGGAGATGTCGTCTGAGGTGTTCACCGAGTTGGTGAATTCATGCGCCGATGACGATGAGTTGATTGCCAAGATGAAGGAACACATCGAGAACCAGTCCTCCTAATTCTCACGCTTGAACAGATCCCCCCGGCCCTCCGCCTGCGAATAGTCAGGATTCTTGATCTTGATCCAGGAAGGTCGGCGGCGGATCTCGCGGTAGGGGCTGATTGGTCCTCCTACGGGAACGGCGATCTGTAGGGTTCGAAGGAAACCCTCAGGCAGGCACCGACGCTTCCACACCGAAGTCCCTCGCCATCCCCGTGATCTCGAAGACACGCCGGAAGTGATCCTTGGGATGAACGAGGGTGATCTGCTTGTCGTCCTTGAGCGGCAACAGCGGATCCATCAGCACGGCGAGGCCCGTGCTGTTGGTGAAACTCTTGTCGTCGAAGGACAACACAACCCGGTCACCAGAGACTTCCGCCAGGGATGCCTTCAGGCGTTCATAGGCGTTCTGTGGTGACATACCCGGTGATCTGAATCATGTGATCCTGGACGGTGGTTTCGATAGCCATGGTCATCCTCTCTACCTGTCCTCGCCTCCACCAACATGGAAAGCAATCACGAACGACGAACGATAGTCAGCATGACCGGGCGCGCCAGCGATGGCCAGCTGGTTCTTGCGAAGAAAAAGCATGAGCGTCGCCTCTCGACTAATCCGCTGCCCGACGACACTCAGCTCCGCACCAAACCGCCACCCTACGCCAACGGCTCGCGCCGATAGTGTCGATGCTGCCGATAACGAATCTGCAGATCTACATCGTACACCTCGAAGGGCAGCGAAATTCGCGAATCCCGTTTTCTCAGCAGCACAACGACGGCGTTCTCTCCCTGCCGCGGAAACATCTCGGGTGGCAGATGAAACTCGTATGAAAAACCATACGGATTGACGGGCCCCGATGATGTCAGGCGATACGTGTAGTCATTCAGATCACGTATCTGATCGGGCAGGGCAAGATCATTCAGCCGGATCTCCACGTCGTTCAACGACGCCTCGATGGCGGTGATCCGCACTTTCAGATACACCGACTCGATTCGCCCAGCATGATCCCAACGATCCAGATCGTCGGCGACCAGAAGCTGAAACTCCAGCGGTTTGCCTTCTTCTATGACTTGTGGCAGCGGTGGATCGCCCCCAGGCAACCAGGCAGGCGGCACACGAGATCCTCGCGATTGCACTCGATAGTGCTTGTCGGACGTCGCCAGCAGATCCGCAGAGCCCAACCGGCGCCACGTGTCATACTGGGTCTGCGTCCACGGCCACCCATCGGGAAAGGTGCAGGCGTCGACGAGGCCGAATCCGTCCGCGCCCTGTGCGTGCGCATTCGCCGCCCCTGCCCAGACCATCTCCGGTGTCGCCTGATGTGACGTTTGCCGAGCTAGTGACTGTCCAAACCCGGAGAGCACGAGGCAGTCGGTTCCATCTGCGATCTCTTTCACCGCACTCAGATCCAGCCCCGTGTCGACGGTGGCATTTGTCAGACCCGGAAGACAGATCAGTCCGTCGACGATACCCTCGCTGACCCACGTGGGCACGTCATAACCGAGTGTCTCCCACGCGTCGGGCAGAGCGGGAATCCGCACGAGAAGCCGCTTGCGACGGGACTGCTCTCGCTGAGCCTCATCCGCCACGCGCCGCAGACGACGCAACCAGTCGGTGAGAATCGGTGCGATGGTTTCCACCTCGTCGAACCGGCACATGGGCACGTGATCAGCCAGATCCAGATCGACACCGTCAGACTCGTAACGTGTGAGCAACTCCTCAAACAGCTCGAAGCGCTTGTGTCTCACCTCTTCATGCAGAAAGCTGAAGCGCGTCAGACTCACGCCCTCTGCACGCGGATCACCCTCCTCGCCCACCTGGTACTCGGGATGATCGTAGACGAAGTCCGTCTTGCGACCGAGGCCACCCGCCGTCTCTCGATCCCCGCCATCGAAATTGACCCAGCTTCCGGGGAAGAACCACAACCCGTGCTGCCGGCATCGGTTGATCACCAGCTGCAGTGGATCGTGCCCATCGTCTATGATCTGTTTGAGATTGCGCCCCGCCCGATACCACACCGTGTGGGTCCAGGTCTCCACGTTGTCTCCCCACAGAGGAGCGACGCGGCTGTCATAGGTAGCGGCTCCACCCTCGAGGCAGACGGAGATCAGCAGCGTGTCCATGCCACTGTTGGCCAACTGATCGACGGTGAATTCGACGTCTTCACGTGAGACGGGCGGTTCGAACTGGTAGAGGTAGGCTGCGTGTCGCCCGTCATCGATGAAGAAGATGCGTGGGCGGTCTGACTTCATGGGCGTCGGCAATGTCACGATCCAGTCGCTGAGCGGAGGTGAGCCGAAAGGATCGGACTTTCACCGCCCGGCGCCAACCCATCCTCCGACTGAGAGCTGCAAATCGACGCGGCGTCCTAGTTCTCGTTCCGATCTCGCTCAGACCGTAGTGTCCATTAGTTCTCCAGGTGACAAGCGCAGCCCTCGCGCTGCGAGGGCACACCGACGCGCACGTCTCGCCCGCGGCTGTCGTATTCCCACACGCCCTGTCGCACACGTCCGCCCTGTAACATCTCCTGCAGAAGCCACACCATCATCGCTCCGGCGATGGCATTGCTCGTCACCACCGACGCCTCCACCTTTTGGCCACAGGGGCGGGGCGCCGACTCGTGGTGAATCAGCCGATCCAGATCGAGAAGGCAACTCAGACAGGGTGTGGCACCCGGGACATACGTCGAGCACGCCCCACCCGCGGGCGAGGTGCCGCCATTCACCAAAGGCTGCCCTCGATATCAGTACAAAGCGTCGGCTCCGCCCATTTTCTCACACGCCCTCACCCGACGACGTCCTGGGAGGAGTCGGCGCTCCCACCAAAGGAGGTGGGCAATGTGGATCATCTTTTTTATGGGTCTCGGAGTCGTCGTCATGGCCGTGTTGGTTTTCTCGGTACTCACCATCATGAAGAAAGAAGGTGAAGCCCAGGAAGCCGAGGCTGCCATGAAGAGGCCGCCGCCAACTGACGGCCGAGCAGTTCAGCGGCACCACCACGGGCCCTGCCCAAGCAGGGGCCCTCATTTTTCAGAAACAAAAGGCCGCCGCCATGACTAGCAGAGGCCTTCCTCAGTTCTGACTCACCTACTTCGTTGTTCGCTCTCCCTCCACCACGCGACAACTGGAGCAGAGCCAAGAAGTGTTGCCGATTACGTTGCCTGCTCTCGCCCATTGCCGAAGGGGACATAGGCCTTAGCAGTGACACTCATCGCGACAGGCCCGAAGGGGCGACGGCAGGATGCCGTTGATCGACCTCCGCCACAGGATGTGGCGTAGGTCGACCCGACGAGGGTCACGTCTTCGTGAGCACAACGAGCGACAATGCCTCAGTCCCCGAAGGCATGGGCGAGAGCAGGCACCTAAAGAACCGGAACCACCTCCAGAACCTCCTCCCGCTCCAGATTCGCCGCCTCAATCCCATCCTTGGATCCCAACACCACGACCCGCCCGGATCCAGCCAGCGCCGAGATCGCCTCCCCGAAGACTCTGAAGTCTTTCGCCGTTGTCGCCAGAACTTCATCGCGCATCTTCTGACGATAGTCGTCGTCCACACCGATCAGATTGCGCACCATCGACGTGTATCCCTTCGCATCGGGCAACTGATAGGCATCGAGTTCGCCGATGGCGCCGATGATCCCCTTCGTCAACTCGTCATCGTTGAGTTCGAGCCCCTTAAGATAGTCACCGGCCCCGTCATAGACGGCCAGGGTGTCGGCGAGATTCGGGTCTCGATACGAGCCGAAGCTGACCAGACCGGAGAAGTGATCGAAGGAGCAGAACGCACCATAGGCGCCCCCTTGAACCCGGACACGATCCCACAGGTATCCGTTGCGCAGCGTGCGCGTGATGACGCCCACCGACCCGTGCAAGGTGTAGCCGGCGTCGTAGAGGTTCATTCCCTTGCCCACGTAGTTCACCTGCGCCGGCAGCGTCAGCCCTTCGTGAACAGATCGATACGCGGGCGTCCACGTGGCCAGTTTGCCATCACCGGCGGGAAGAGCCTCGATGAGACGAGCCAGGTGCGGTTCGAGTTGAGCACGGTCGGTATCCGGCATCGTTGCATTTACCAGCAGCGTCGACCGCTGAACGATGTGGTCCTTCACCGCCCGCAGTTGAGCCAGGACCCCTTCCCAGTCGGATTCGATCCGTTCGGCCAGTTCTCGCAGGAAGAACAGATAGGTGACCCCCTCCATCTGCTCCGTCACCCAGGCAGCCTCATCGAACTGCGAACGAAGACGCAGACCCACCACACTGTGTCCGCCGGGGATCAGTCCCGCCTCTTCCCCTGCCTTCTCCTCCAGCACCATCTGCAGAAAACGATCTTGGTTGTCGAGATTCACCGTCAGCAGGACATCGCGCAGAATGTCGATCAGATCGGGGATATGATTCACCATGGCCCGACCACGGACCTGAAAGCGGGCCACCGCCTCCCGGCTCGTGCGCTGGGGCGTCACCATAGAGTGTGCCCACATGCCCCCGGTGCGCGAGCCGATCCGCTGCGACAGCCGCACGAAATCCTCGGTTTCGGTGCCGATCTCAAACAGAGATCGACCGAAGAGCGACAGATAGGGCAGCAGATCCTGAGGCACGGTGCGCAGATCAAAACCGATGTCGAGGTAGGCGATACCGTTGGTGAACAGATCATGATACCAGACCGGTGCACCAGCAACGGTGGTCTTATCGAGAGGAATTCTGCGGATCTTCGGATCGAGGTCCTGCCGCTGCAGACGTGGGATCTTGGCGAGATCTTCAGGATGGTCTGGCGCCTCCTGCAGCGACTTCAGGTGCTCCGCATCCTGCTTCAGCTGATCGACGTCGGATTCCGACAGCGGTGCACGCACACCGGCCAGTCGCTGCCGCTCCGTCTCTTCTTCGCGCGCCGCGTGTTCGGCGTCGGGGCGAAGGAACACCGTCGCCCGATGCGAGTTCCCCAGGAGGTGATCACGAATCAACGCCTCGAAATACCCAGTGTCACTCTCTCCAAGCGCCTTCACGTCAGCCAGTGGCTTTTCGAACGTCAGCGGGACAAAGGGATCCTCATCGTAGAGCCAGCGCGACAGAGAGCGCAGCATGAGGATTAGTCCACGCGGGTAGGAGCCGGTGTTATTTTCACGGAGCCGGAACTCGACCGTGTTGAGGGAGGCGCGAATCGTCTCCTGATCGATTCCGTCACGGGCAAGGCTCTCCAGTGTCTCTATCACGAGCGCCTCTACACGTTTCTCATCCTCCTGCGCGACCCCCTTGAGACCGACGGAGAAGAAGATCTCCCGCAGCTCCGTCTCCATGCCGCCCCCCGTGAGATCTTCACCGAGGCCCGAGTCGATCAGCGCCTTGCGCAGGGGTGAAGCGGACGTGCCGATCAGAATGTAGTCGAGGATCTGCAGACCCAACCGCGTCTCGTAGTCGGCCGCCTCACCCAGGAGCCAGTTGACGGCGACCATGCACTTGCCACCGTCGTCATCAACATCCTGTTCGCTGACCGAGTAGGTCTCCTCGATCGTCTTCGGTTCAGACCAGCGAGACTGCAGCGCCACACTCGAATCGGCCGACCGTGTATCGAACTCGGACAGATACTCGTCGAGGATCTCCAGCCGTCGGTCTTCGGGATCATCACCGTAGAACCAGATCCACGCATTGGAAGGGTGATAGTAATCCTGATGGAAGCTCTCAAACTGTTCCCAGGTGAGATCGGGAATCGCCAGCGGGTAGCCACCCGAATCGACACCATAGGTCGTCTCCGGAAACAGTACCTGCTGGCAATGTTCGGCCATGACACGCTCGGGCGATGAGTTGGCCCCCTTCATCTCATTGAAGACGACGCCCTTGTAGCTGAGCGTGCCCTCTTCGTCTACCTCGTAGTGCCAGCCCTCCTGTTTGAGCACCTCCGGCGTCAATCGCGGATGAAAAACCGCGTCGAGATAGACATCGACGAGATTGTAGAAATCCTGCTGGCTCTGACTGGCCACCGGATAACAGGTCTTATCCGGATACGTGAAGGCATTCAGGAAGGTTTTCAGTGATCCCTTCAGCAGCTCCACGAAGGGTTCCTTCACGGGAAACTTGCGCGAGCCACACAGGACCGAGTGTTCTAGGATGTGTGGCAGACCCGTCGAATCCGTCGGCGGCGTTCGGAAGGTGATGCCGAATACCTTGTTCTCGTCCTGAGGATTGGCAATCGATACGACGCGAGCTCCCGTCGCATGTCGATAGATCCGCCCCGTCGAGTTCAGTTCGTCGAGCTCGCGTGTCTCGAGCAGTTCGAAATCCTGTGCGCTCATGTTGTCTCTATTCATCGTCCTGCGTGATGATGCATCCTCCCGCGCCGCTGGCGGGACCGAATTGTCGCCAAACCGAGTCGTCGTCTCTGAGTCGTCTACGAAGCCAAACCCCAGACCTCGGCCGCCGTGCCTCCCAGAATCCGATCACGCTGCGCGTCACCGAGAAAATCGAACCCCTCACGCACCAATCGCAGTTCATCGGCTAGCGACAGCCAGCCATGTTTGACGCGATGATGTGCCGGATAACCAGTGCCCCAAAGACAGCGGTCGGCGCCAAAAGTATCCACCAGCGCCTTCACGTAGACGTGCCGATCGCGAAAAGGAAAGTCCTCTTCCGACGCCCCCTTCACATCCGAAATCTTCACATGCACATTCGGCCGCTGCGCCAGATCGAGAATGGGCTGCCACGTGCTGCTGTCGCCCACCGCTGTGGGATACCCCATGTGATCGATGAGCAACTTCATCCGCGGATGCCGCTGCGCGATCTCGTCGATCTGATCGGCAAAAGGCGCACTCGTGTGGAACTGGATCACCGCCTCGTGGTCAGCGAGCACCTCCCACATGGCCCGATTCCCCTCGGTGGTGAGCACCTTCTCGTCCTTGTAGTACATAGGATGGAAACGAAATCCCACCAGACCCCGATCCTCCATCCAATACCGCGCCGCCTCGGCATTGCCCGCCTCATCCTGCGGATCGAGCATCCCGTGTCCGATCAATCGATCCGGATACTTCGCCGCCGAGTCGGCCATATACCCATTGTCCCAGGTCGACCAGGACGTCTGCACGATCACCGTCCAGTCCACCCCATTCTCACCCATATCCTCGATCAACTGCTCCGCCGTGGCCGGCTCATCCGGCGTCGAAGTCCACTGCGGCGCCGTCGGCCCCACGGGATACTTCTCCGAGATCTCCCAGATATGAACATGCGTATCAACCACAACAGACATATGACTCTCGCTTGTTAGTAAGGTCCGATCCACCGCAGAACATCAGCTCGAGACAAACCGCAGATCGCTCGAACACCACCGATCAACTCCATCCCCGCTCAGTACCCGAAAGAGACCATTCGGTGAGTCTCGCCCATGCCAAAAGCTGTCTCCCCTTCAAAACGAGCCATTCGGTGTAGGAATCCGTGGTCTCACCCATGGCGAAGGGGACCGAGGCTTTGGGCAGTGACACACATCGAGACGAGGCCCCAAGGGTCGGCCGCAGGACGCGGCCGATCGATGTGTGTCACGTCTTCGCGAGCGCTACGAGCGAAAGGCCCGAGCCTCAGTCCCCTTCGCCATGGGCGAGACCACGAGTGAACCTACACCGAAGGCAACGAAATCTTGCCAAGCACCGCTCCAACACCAGCCCCCGTAGCGGCCGTCACATTCCCCGCCCGACCCATCAATGTCTCATTCGCCAACACGGCGAACGCCACAGCCTCCTTCGCATCTGCGGGAACACCCAGATCGTTCAGCGACCTCACCTGCCGTGGCGCCAGTTCGTCCTCGAGCATGGCCATCAAGTGGTCGTTGTGCACGCCACCGCCGCTGACCCACACCTCGCCCAACTGGCCCTCGGGATCACCGAATCTCTGTCCCCCGGCCCCAATCGAACGAGCCGTGAACAAGGTCAGCGTCGCCAACAGGTCAGCCCCTTCCAGACCGGAATCGATCATGAGTTGCGCCAGAAACTCCGTGCCAAATTCCTCTCGGCCCGTCGACTTCGGCGGTGGTCGGCAGAAGAATTCGTGCTTCATGAGTCGCTCCACCCACTCCTCGCTCGCCTCACCGCCCGCCGCCCGCCGGCCCCCTGCATCGTAGCGCTCGCGACCGCCACTCAGATGACCGACCGCCGCATCGATCAGGGCATTTCCGGGCCCCAGATCGAAGGCGAGAATGCCCGTCGTTGAGTCGGCGCCGGCCGGCAGGGCCGTCACATTGGCAATGCCACCGATGTTCAGCATCAGGCGGCCTCGATCGGGATGGGCGAACAGCAGCAGGTCGACCATGGGCACGAGGGGTGCCCCTTCGCCCCCGGCCGCCATATCGGCGGGTCGAAAGTCCGCCACTGTGGCGATGCCGGTGTGGTGGGCGATCATGGCCGCCTCACCAATCTGTAGAGTCGATGGCGGTGACCCCTGCGGCAGATGACGTATTGTCTGCCCGTGGCTGCCGACCAGGTCCACCGAACTCGCTTCAGCCCCGGCCTCGCCGATCACGGTCATCGCCGCATCTGCAAGGAGTGCACCAAGGGCGACATTCACGCGACATAGATCATCGACCCGGGCATCCGGCTGAAAGAGCATGAAAAGATCCGCCCTCAACTCATCGGGCAGCGGATGGGTGATGTGACCCAGTATCTCGAATTCCGTGGTCGGTCCGAATCCCTCGACGTCGACGAGAACCGCATCGATGCCATCGGCCGAGGTCCCGGTCATGAGTCCCACAATTCGTCGGGATTGTTTGGAGGCGATATCGATCAGCGTGCGCAAGGTGGCTCTCCGTCAACTGGCGTTTTCATCATCTGGGTGATCACTCTGCATCCTCTGAGGTGTTTTGACTGTTCGACACCATCACGAGGCCCATCAATGTGACCATCACCACAGCGAAACGTCCATTCACCATGGAACCATCGCTGATGCCCAGCACCATCATCGCCACCAGTGTCGACAGAGCCGCCGCGGCAAAGGCACGTTCGGGAGGTGCTCGTGTTCCGTGAAAGCTCTGCAGACAGTGCCTCCCCACGCGCACACACAGCCACACGAACAGCATCAGCCCGGCGAGCCCCATCTTCAGCCACAGCGTCAGATAGAGACTGTCGAGTGTCCATGATCGCCACGTTTCATATCGATCGGACTCGGGATTGAACGAATAAGAGGTCAGCTCCGTCCCCTGCCCTGAACCGAGAAGCGGATGCCGGGCGATTTGCTGCAGGGCCGTCGCGTAGTTGAGCAGACGCGACAACACCTGAACATCGCGTGTGTAATCAAGGAAGGTCCGAGACCGTTCGAGGGCGTGCGCCGAAATGGCGGCGCCCGTCACACGCTGAAAGACCATCATCGTCACGCCGAGGGTCCCCACGAGCCCAACGGCCAGGATGATTCCTTTCCACCAGCGTCGACGTCCTACGGGCTGACCGGACTGCCACAGCCAGATGCTGACCAACAGCCCCACCACAAACGCCACCCACATGCCACGGCCCAGGGTAAGGGCAAAGCCCACACCCGTGAACAGAAACATGGCCGGCAGCCACCCTCGCCAGCGATCACGATCGTGGATCAGATGATTGACGATCATCAGCAGACTCAGGGGCAGAACGATGCCCTGACGTCG